>Ga0208182_1000371_pt1 | contig 33529 bp, 22 predicted proteins | sample MalvireepMed_906_FD_184248 | JGI IMG/M metagenome (GOLD analysis project Ga0208182, IMG submission 184248) | Marine viral communities from the Global Malaspina Expedition - Malaspina viral metaG DeepMed_906 (SPAdes) (version 2) | ecosystem: Environmental > Aquatic > Marine > Oceanic | place...
AGCCTTCTCAGTTAAGTATCCCCAGAAAACAAAAACGGGCGCTAATAAAAACTGACTACCTTGAGGCAGTCTTGAAGGCTGGATTAACAAAAATGTTCAAAAACTAAACACTCATGCGGTTGCCCTGCTTGTACTAATGCTTTCTAAAAACATTGCAAAAACCCATTGACGATACTTTCTCAAAATGAATCAACCCTGCATAAAATAAGCGCAATAGAGATACAAATTGACCGCCTGGTCAACATTAAAACAATGCTCGTATAGTTTTAAAACAACGCCAAGAAATATAACTAAAAACTACTATTTATAAATACTTTAACAGTACGTTAAAAGGTAAGGCTTACTTCTTTTATTCATCGCAAAAAATTGATTTGGGCTAATTCAGCTCACTAAAATGCGCGCCCACCTAAACATAAGTAAAAAATTTACGTAATGCATTTTGGACAGCCCTTGCCTAAAAAAGGGGGGCATTTACCAAACAACAAGCATGTAAATAAAATTCACTAGGAACAAACCATGAAAAAAGTAGCAACTGCTGTTCAGTTAGCGCTGGCAGGAAGCGTGGCATTAACGTCTGCTAACGTTATCGCTCAAGACGCTGCGACAGAAAGCGCCGATGTTGAAAAAATTCAAGTTACCGGTTCACGTATTTCTCGTCAGGGCGCAATTGCACCTTCACCAGTAACCGCAATTTCTGGCGAGTCACTGCTCAACTCAGGCGCGATGAACATTGGTGAGGTTCTAAACGAACTGCCGTCATTAGCAAATACGTTCTCGCTAGGTAACTCAGGGCAATTCATTGGTACTGCAGGTCTAAACATCCTGGATCTTCGCGGCATGGGTACAGACCGCACACTTGTATTGGTTGACGGTAAGCGTCATGTGTCTTCATCAGCAGGCACAGCTGCCGTTGATACGAATACCATTCCAACTACATGGATTGAGCGTGTAGAAATCGTAACTGGCGGCGCATCTGCTGTATACGGTGCCGACGCGGTGACCGGTGTGGTTAACTTCATTCTTAAAAAGAATATTGAAGGGTTCGACATTAGCGCAACGCAAGGTTTCGCGCAGGAAAACGGCTACAAAAACGATAAGTACCAAGCGTCTTACGGTTTTAACTTTGACAACGACCGCGGTAACATCGCCTTCGCAGCTGAATATAGCTCACAAGAATCGCTAGATGCCTTAGACAACCCGTGGACTGCTACGGCGTACCGCAACATGAGCTTCGAAAGCATCATGGGTTATGAGCGCGAGGAAGACCAGCTTAATTCAACGGCGTTCCCTGACAACTTCTACACGCCTAATGCAGGTTACTACGTACTAAATAACGCAGGTGTATTTGGCGGCGGAACAAAAACCTTTAACGCTGACGGCTCAATTAAAGACATCTATATTGGCGATCAGGTAGATGGCGTTTTCTGCGCTAACTGTGACCTTTTCAACCTTCGTCAGTTCACGCAGTTACAGCCTGAGTTTGATCGTACTAACCTAAACGTTAAAGGTAACTACGAACTTAACGACGATACTACGGTTTACGCACAGGCAAAATACGCCCGCACGCGCGCTATCTCAATGGCGCAGCCAGCGTTTTTCTTCTATAGCGATGAAACAACTATAACACGCAACAACGCATTTTTAGACGACAGCGTTGCTGAGTACATGGACGCAAACGGCCTTGAAAGCATCGAGCTAAACCGCATGATGACCGACCTAGGTCGCCGAACTGAAGCTGATGAACGCGAAACTTATCGCTACGTTTTAGGTGTAGAAGGTTACATCAATGATGAGTGGAACTACGAGGCGTTCGTAAACTACGGTAAAACTGAGCTAGAGCGTGAGAACCGCAACAACCTTATTCTTCAGAACTTCTATAATGCAATAGACGCTATTGAAGATGACAATGGCAACATTGTTTGTGCATCAGGCAGCGAAGATGGCTGTGTGCCGCTTAACATCATGGGTTACGGACAGCCTTCACAAGACGCTATTGACTATGTGAATACCACCTCTGTGGGTACAAGCAAAATCGAGCAATACAATGCGGGCGCAACGATTGCTAACTCTGGTATTTACGAGTTGCCAGCGGGCTACGTAGGTTTTGCCGCAGGTGTAGAATACCGCAAAGAAAAAAGCGCAATTGAAGAGCCAGACAACGCAGCAGGTACGTTTTTCAATGCACTAGGCGAAGACAAGGGTGAGTACGATGTCTCTGAAGTATTTACCGAAGTAACGGTTCCGCTTCTTGAAGGCTTACCGGGCGTGGATATGCTAACCTTCGACACCGCTGCCCGTATTGCTAATTACTCATCTATTGGCAACGCGAAAAGCTGGAAACTTGGTCTAGATTGGCAAGTTTTCGAAGACTTGCGTGTTAGAGCGACTAAGTCATCGGCCCTTCGTGCACCGAACATCAGCGAACTTTACGGTGAAGCAAGCCAAACGTTCTTTAGCGTCAGCGACCCTTGTCGTACAGACGAGCTAGAAGACCTTGCTAATGCCGACCAGCGCATTGCAAACTGCGCAGCGTTAGGCGTTCCTGCAGATTTTAATTCTGACTATGACTCGGCAACGCTGGAAGGCGTAAACGGCGGTAACATCGACCTTCAGGCAGAACAGTCTATCTCTAAAACCCTAGGTTTGGTTTACACACCTGCTTGGTTTGAAGGCTTCACTGCAACAGTCGACTACTGGGAAATTGAACTTACCGACGCTATTACCAATATTGACGGTCAAACGATCCTTGATCGCTGCGTAGACTCTGAAACGGGCATCAATAACCCTTACTGCGGTCTTATCGACCGTGATTCAGAAACCGGCGAAATTACGCAAATTCGCAGCTACGCATTGAACATTGCGGGTCAAGAAGCGAAAGGTGTCGATTTCGAGCTAGGCTACGACTTCGATGCACTTGAAGGTGCATTCCGTACAAGCCTAATTGCAACTTACCTTAAAGACCGTAAAGAATTCCCATTCCAGGACAACCCAGAGCTATTTTATCAAAACGCCGGCACTGCTGGTGAGTCTGACTGGCAAGGTGTCTTCACGGTTAACTACAGCCGTGGCGATTGGGAAGCAAGCTGGAAAACGCGCTACATTGAGCGCGCGAGCCTTTACGACAACCAAGAGCTAGCACGTAACCCTAACCCAAGTAACCGTATGGAGCTTGCATCATACGCAGTAACCGATGTAACTGCGGGTTACAACTTTAAAAATGGTGTAAGCCTAACCGTGGGTATTGATAACCTGTTTAACCGTGCGCTACCTAAAGGTACAACGGGTACGGGTGAAATCGACGGCGCATACGACAACATTGGCCGCTTTGGCTATGTAACCGTAGCATACAAAATGTAATTTACGGTTTAGTACGTAACCTGAAAAAACCGGCGTTTTTACGCCGGTTTTTTGTTTGAATAAAGCGAAAACTGGCCGAACAATTCGACCGGGTTAACTGTTTTTATCGAGCATATCTGATAAAGGCATAAGTTTTACTACTAGATTGAGTTCGTCCCCTACTTTCGCCGGGTTAACGAAAGTAAACTCATAAACTGAATATTGTCTTTGCTCAATGGCAGATGCACTTTGATTTATCTGGGCTTCTACATAAAGACCAAGTTGAAACCCCAGCGCGATGGTGCCTCGAAACGGGTTACATGATATGCGCTGCCAACGCATAGGATCGTGAAATAAATTAAAATCGTCCGTGGCGTTTCGAGCGATGTCTATATGTAATTGAGTAAGCGTATGCAATTGCTTTCCTTAAAAGAGGAAACATCAACTGATTATTTAGTACTTACACACAAACCTCGTGTATTTAAAATCATTGAAATTAAATGGATATCGACGACTTCACGCCATAATCTACATTTTAGTATAGAGCATGCGAGCAATAGCAACTAGTTTTCAAATTTACGTTTATGCAGATTAATGCAAATTTGCTGAAAAGCGTTATTTTATTCCTATGTATACATCAATGTGATTACCGTTAACATAGTGTTCGAAATCTACCGCGGATGCCCTTTCATAGTTAAAATACACCCCATACACACGGTCACCAACCAAGTGCTTATTGCTCTGCTTTTAGGCGGAATGTTTCGGAATGTGGCAGAATATCACATGACTATTGAACGGGTTCCCGATCGGTTCGATCCAACGCTACGAAGCCTAATGGCCCATTTCAAATTGTAGTGATGTGAAATAATGATACGAGTACATAATCAACTAGTGTCAGTAGGCACTCGTTGTTAACGTTAATTTTCAATATTTTCTCTTATCAACGAGCATTTCACTTTCAGAACAAATATAATTCAGCTTTATCTCTTTCAAGCTGTAATATATTGTGAATCAACGTTTTTTACTTGCCATCGTTGCCGTGCTTTTGGCAATGGTAACCATTCAATCGGGTGCATCGTTTGCTAAACAACTTTTCCCTGTTGTAGGGCCAGAAGGTACCAGTGCTTTACGTGCTTTTTTCGCAGCATTGATTTTGACTGTTATTTTTAGGCCTTGGCGAGCACGCTTAAGCGCAAAAGGTTGGCGAAACGTCTTTTTTTACGGCGCTTGCTTAGGGGCAATGAATATCATCTTCTACCTTGCCATTGAGCGAATTCCGTTAGGTATAGGCGTGGCGCTTGAGTTCACAGGCCCCCTGGCTGTTGCGTTTTTCAGCGCCAGAAAGAAGCGAGACTTCGCTTGGGCGCTGTTAGCCGTAGCTGGCGTTTGCTTATTACTTCCTGATATTGGCGGGGCTTCTGCTGAAAGCTTGGACCCACTCGGCGTGCTTTTGGCGCTTACGGCAGGCGCTTTTTGGGCAGGCTACATTGTATTTGGCAATAAAACAGGCAACGAAGGGTCAGGCGGAATTACGGTAACCTTAGGCATGTTGGTAGCCGCTATGTGTGTAGTACCTGTGGGTGTAATCACTCAAGGGAGTGCTTTGCTTGCCCCAGAAGCGGTGTTGATTGGCTGTGCCGTAGGCATATTTTCATCTGCTATACCCTACACATTAGAAATGAGCGCCATGCGCAATATGCCAAAGCAAACGTTCAGTATCATGATGAGCGTAGAGCCTGCTGTTGCAGCTATAGCAGCGTTTATCATTATTGATGAAAGTCTTACGCTTTCTCAATGGTTTGCAGTGGCTTTAGTGGTCATAGCTACCGCTGGAAGTTCTATAACGCAAAGACAAAAGCAGGTCGAAACCCTCGCTTAGCGCAAAAAGCCTGCTGTGCTTTTGCCCTGCCCTATGAACTCAATCCCTATCGTTTTCGTTAAACATCTATATCGGTAGCAATATTAAACGTACAGGGAATAGTTATGCCCAATTGCCTTGGCGGTTTACACTAGATAGCGCGCGTAAATAGTGTTGGTGCTATGCAGAAAACGCGTAAGTTAACTTACAGTCGATATACTTAAGCAGTTTATTGACTACTTTTGGTACTGTTATCTCACCGTCAGCGCGCTTCGCTTTTACATGAATATCGCAGGCGTCATAATGAATTTGTTGGCGAATGAGGTAGTCATTTAACTCATCAAACAAGGTTTCTTTCAAAGGCACCATACCAACAAAAATGTCAGAACCTTCGTGTTTAACAAAGTATGCTCCTTCAATTTCTCTTTTTAGCGTATACGCCTGCATGGCATCTAATTTTGTTAAGCGAAAATGCACGCTAATTTGGGATTCTGTCACTATTACTCTCAGTATTTATTTCTTTATTTCCACTTTCCAAGGCGGGTTCATTCTATTTTCGCCCGGCCAATACAGCATTCAACTCTGCTTGATCCACATCAACGCAACATTGCCTTATGTCCGCCACAATAAACCATCAGTACTACCATGCGAAACTTTGTATGCTTACGTTAGTGAATAATACAGATGCAAACGACGACCTTGTGCCCGAAGCACACGGGCTATACCGATTGTATTTAAAGCCTAACACGCAAATGGCGATTGAAACTAAACCCGTTTTCGGTGCCAATATCACGCTTCACAGCAATGTGCTGAAGCACAATAACTTTGTGGCCACACCAGACAATATATTGGGCTGGCTAGATCATGGCGGCTTGTCATACTTTGACGTAAAAGTTGAAACATCTAACTCCGAAAGCGGCGAAGCACCCGTGCTGCTACCATCTCAGTTTTTAAAAGCAGAAGGCGGTATACTGCGGGTTACATCACCAACTCGTATCTATTTAATAAGCAAAACGCCTATTGATATCAACAAGCGCGGCCTTTGTCTATTCACGCCAGTAGAATAATCATCAAGAAAAGTACTCTGCCCTCCCCCGAGTTGGGGGGTCAGAGTATTTTTTCAGCGCATCGGCTTATTGCGCTAGATAAGCCTGAATAGCGTTTATCAACCGTTGCCACCATGCCGCTGAATGTATTGCTATCGGAAATAATTAAGCACCCGTCTTTTGCCCGCGTTAACCCTGTATAGACTAACCCCCGGTGAAACAGGTTAGCGGCTTTTTCGCTTTCGGGTTTGGGCAAAATAAGCACAACGTGATTAAACTCAGAGCCCTGAGACTTGTGAATAGTCATGGCATACACGGTTTCAAACTGCGGTACTCTTGATAGCGATATGCTGCGTAGCGCTTGCTTCTGTTGCCCTAGATTTTGCGCGCTACTGTTATTTGAGCTATCGTTCAAGCTCTTGCCTGCTTGTTGTCCTTCGACATACGTATCCTGGTAGAACCACGCATACAATTTGCCCGTGCTGTCCGGCCAAATTACACCTACCTCGCCGTTGGACAAACGCTGTGGATGATGATTTTTTACAATCATAATAGGCTGACCTTGATAGAAGTGTCCCTCACGTCGCCTGATCTTGTGCTTAATGGCATCGAACACCAAGTTATTCAAACCTTCCACCCCCATGGCGCCTTTACGTATAGGGGTTAACCACCTAACGTAATTAAGGCGGTTGAGCGCCTCCTCTGCACTTTGGGCTTCAAATAGGGGTAAGAAGCTCTCTTTCGCTAGCTGCTGTAGCTCACGACCACCAAGTTGACTTTCTGGCCATAAGTGAACACCAGGCTGTAAACGTGAGCGGCTATTAGTATTGATGCTTTTTTCATCAGCGCTTTTCGGCTGTGAAGCATTATCGCCTTGCTTACTGCCACTATTCTTTTGTGCAATAGCAGCAAGCGCACCGTTCGCATCGCCGCGCTGAATTGCCGTTGCCACCCGAGCCACCTGCCCTTTAAAGCGTTGCGGCGCTTGCAACGTTGCTACGTAGCTTTTTGCCTGTTCATTTACAGGTAACAGAGGCAAATGCGGGCAAAGCGTGGCAATATGCTGTCGCATTGAAGAAGGTACACCACCAAGTGTACGCTCATTACTACTGTTTTCACCGCCGGCTAATGGGTTTTCGTGAGAAAAATCCAGCGCAGTTTCATCGCTAACTAACTGTTCAAGCACATTGCCTAGCTCAACCGCTGGAAGCTGATCAGCATCACCAATGAAATATAACCGCGCGTGGTCAGGTAACGCCCGAACTATGCGCGTCATTAGGGCTAAATCAACCATACTGGCTTCATCAACAATAAGTACGTCGGCAGATAGTTTGTTGTGTTGATTGTACTTTGTCGCAACGCCATGTTCTCTGAGTCCTAACAACCTATGCAGGGTAACGGCCTCTGTAGGCACACTATCAAGCGCGGTATCGCTTACCTTACCGCGAAGCCCTTCTACGCTATTCATGATAGACTCAGTCATACGCTGCTGCGCTTTGCCCGTAGGGGCTGCCAGTACAATTTTTAGCTCTTCATCGCAGGCCTGTAGCGCAAGTAATAAACGCAGCACGGTGTAGGTTTTACCTGTACCCGGCCCGCCGTTTATTACGCAAAATCGCTGCATTAAACTTTTGGCTACCGCTATTTGCTGCCAGTCTTGTTGGTCTGTAGTGGTGGTAGGAAATATAGCAGGCCACAAGGCTTTTACGTTGTCGGCTACGTCATCATGTAAAGGGTGAAGTACTGCGCGTTCTACTACGCTTCTCGCCACTTCTTGTTCAAATTCATAGTACCGGCGGCTATAAAGTCTGCCATTGTCGTATACGAAAAGCTTGGCTAATTGCTCGTTGCCAAGGGCGCTTTTCACTATTTTAAGCAAAGGCGTTAACTCTGGTACCTCAAAGCCTGTTTTAGGCGCTTTTTCCCCTTTATTTTGCTGTACCTTAGGCTCCATGACTTGAGTGAGAGCCATATGTTGCTCACTGGCACTGCTTTTTGCTGAAGGCGCTGACGCATTATTTTCTAAGGCAACCGCGTCTTCAAAAAGCGTGGTTCCCGCCACGTCTTTCAAATAGATACAGCTATGTCCATTTCGCTGCATATACGACAGGTATACCAATATTCCCGCCCATATAAACGCGTCCTCTTGAGACAGTTGCTCTATAAAGCCAAATTCTTTTGCCACGAATTTGTCGATGGCTTCAATGCCAAATAAGTTATCGAAAAACGACGACACTGAATGTTGATTGTTATTCATTGCTTCTCCTATTCGTCGTCGAAACTAAATTGCTGCTGACCCGAAGGTTTTTGGCTTTCACTTGAAGAATTAGCATTCGTATCTTTTTGAAGTGGGTCAGCCGAATCTGGTTCACTTAACGGTGCCTCGTTTTCTTCCCCATTATCTAGCGGGTCTGGAGGGGTGTGCGTAGCGCTTTTACTTGCGAAAATAGCGTCCAGTTGATGAAGCAAACTGGATGGAATATGGGTATAAAACACCCCTTCACCTTGCTCGTTCTCTGGGTGCATACCACGTAAATAAAGGTAATAAACGCCGCCAAAGTGGATATCGGGTTCATAATCAGGCAGCGTATTGCTTAAATAGCGGTGTAACGCTAAACAGTATATTAAATACTGAAGATCATAAAGGTGGTGCTGATTATTGTGAAACAGCGCTGAAGGCATGTAGCTTTCAAGGGTATCACCCAACCAAGTTGACTTGTAATCGGCTACAAAGAACTGACCGTCATGTTCAAAAATTAAATCGATAAATCCATGCATCATACCTTTAAGTTTAGCCGTAATGAGCTGGGGAGCCGGTTCAGCCTCACCGCCTAAGGTTTCCGCCACGCTTTGCCGATGGGTATTAAGCACTTCTCGAAGCTGTTTCCACTGGGTATCGTTCATTGGAAAATAAAACTCAGCCTCGCGCAGAGTTTGCTCTAACGTCAAGTCACTCATACACAGTTGCACATTGGGGTACAAAGGCGTTTGTAAAACTTCTTCAAGCCACTCGTAAAGAAAAGGCGTACGCTTTTCCTCTAACCCAAAGCGATTCACTAACTCTTTGCCAGTTTCTTCCCAAACCGGCGCACTAAAATCACTGTGTTCTAAGATATCGTGAAGTAAGTTACCTGCACTTGCGCCCTTTTCTAGCGTAAAGCGCAAGTCATTTTTCGTTACTGCGCTCGTTTGTGTCAACGGGGTGTGAGAGTCTACATCTATAGCACCAAGTATCTCTCCGTCAGTGGAAAGCGTATCGAGCGCGTACACTTCTTCATCGCGTACGGTTCGAAGTACAGGTACGCTTGGAAGGCTTTGACCCGCGCCCTCAACAGTATCTGTACTTTTCACCGAGCCTACGGTAGTTAAACGGCTCATGGCTGAAAATGAATAGAGCCGCCATTCTTCGCTTGCAGTACCCGTAAATTGTAGTGCTGTGAGTTGAGGTATCGCGTCACCTTGTTCAAAACCTGAATAGATTTCTTCAAATTCATCGCCGTCAATATAGCTAGCATGAGACTCATCCTCCTCGGCGACACGGCGTAATACACTCGGCCAGTCTCTGTTCGTACTCTCATCGCCACTCAAGCCCAAGGCGCGGGCCAGCGCGCTTTTTTCGTTATTAGCCAGTGGAACAACCCCCATATAACAACGGTGTGCCGCACGCGTCACCGCAACATAAGCAAGGCGCATGTCTTCTGCTTCGCTTTCGCGTTGAACACGAGCTATAGCTTGAGCGGTCTGTCCTAACTGCATTTGCAAATCTTGCTTGTCTTCATCGTAAAAGGTAAATATTTGTGACGTAGATTTACCATTTTTCGATGCATCCTTATAGCCGGTTGCGTAAGGAACAAACACGATGGGGTATTCAAGGCCCTTTGAACCGTGCTGGGTAATAAGGCGAATTAGCTGGCTGTCACTTTCAAGGCGTAACGTAAGTTCTTCATCACTTTCTGGCTTGTGAATTTGTTTATTTAACCAGTCGAGTAGCTGTTCGGGTCGCTGGTGCGTGGTACTGGCTTTTTCCAGCACTTCGGCAAGATGTTGATAGTTTGTAAGCGCGCGCTCCACGTTATCAGCATGGGGGACGTAGCTGTCTTGCATTAGGTGCAAAAGCACGCTCATACAGCCTTTTTGAAGCCACATGTCGCGTAAAGACAATACTTTGTCCATCGCTTTATCCCACATAGCATCATCTTCGTGGTAAAGCAGTTCAATGAGGGTCTGCGGGCTATAGCCCCAAAGCGGAGATGCTAAGCTAGAGGAAACGTTGCTGGTATCGTTCGCATGCCATATACCGTTAAGAAGCCTGAGGACATCTTTCGCTTCGGCACTGGCAAACAAGTTGCTGCGATCACTTAAATAAACGCAGGCTAACCCTTTTTGCTGTAGAACGTTTTTAATAGCGCCGGCTTCGGTCCTGTCTTTTACCAAGATAGCGATATCTTGCGGCTTTACCGGTTTTGTTTCGCCGTTGTCCAATTGAAATTGAGCCTCGTTTAGCAGGCGATAAATCTCTTGCGCAATCCACTGCGCCATTTTACGACGCATAATGTTGGTATTTTCTTTCTCTTCCAAGCACAGGCTCACGTAATTCATCGCGCTACGCTGCGCTGCAGGGTCTCTCAATGGGGTTTTAGCCGCTGCCGCTTTGGGCGTAAATTCAACGGGGTTGTATTTGATATCAAAGCCAAACACATCAGTTGGGGTATTTGATGCCACAGGTGCACCATAAAATAACCGGTTATAGGCTTTTACCATCCCCTCTACCGAGCGCCAGTTGGTGTTCATTACCCAGCGATAGTCTGCTTGTCTGCCCGCTTTCAAGTAGGTGAAGATATCCCCTCCGCGAAAGCGATATATCGCCTGTTTAGGGTCGCCAATCATTAATAACGCACTGACTCTTGCCGACGCGCTCTCCTCGTTATCGTTTGAAAGATCTGTTTCTGTTTGTGAGGCCGAATTGCTCGATGCATTGGGATAAACCGCGTCCAAAATAGCGTATTGCTTGGCATCGGTATCTTGGAACTCATCAATAAGCGCCACAGGAAATTTTTTACGAAGTTCAGGGACAAGCGTATTGTTAGGCTTAACCACCTCATCGGCTAACATGCGAATAAGATCGTCAAAATCGATAACACCAAGTTGCTTTTTCTGTTTATCAACGCGCCCTTTAATGAACGCAATGGCTTCTATAACCAGCTTAAACACGGGTACTTTAGCCAGTGCCTTATCCTTTTCGCCGAATACTTTTTTCAATGCAGTAGCAAATTCTTTAATCGGCGTTAGTATTTCTTTTACCCCTGAAGAATTTCTCGCGTAGCGAGTGCCTTTAACAAATGCCTCTGCTTCAGGCGGGGGTAAGTAATATTGCCCGCTATCTGCGCATGAACGTAGCCAGCTCTTTAATGCGGCCAATTCCTGCGGCCTTTCTTTCTTATGAGCAGGTGTTTTAATAAGCTGCTCAACTAACAACCCCTCATTATCTTCTACGCTTTGCGATAGCGTTTTTACGTAGGCCACAGAAGTATGCGGCGATTCATCTAGCTGCCTTTGATAGGCAAGCTCAATATCCTGCTCGCTAAGCATTAATGGGGTCAGAGTACTTTTAATGCTGGCATTAAACTCCAGTAACAGCCTTTCAGGTGTATGCCACCCTGACTCTGCCAACAGCCTAAAATCGTCTTCGTTCTTGCTCACCTTTCGAATGTAGTCTTCTGCCGCCTGAAGGTACAAATCGCTAGTGTCATTACCTAAGTTTAACGACATGGCAAAACTACTGTTAAACGCCAATTGGGTAATGACGTGCTGGCAGAAGCCGTGAATAGTGAAAACCGACGCTTCATCAAGTTCTAACTGTGCAGCTTTTAGCAAAGCCATGCTTTCGTCGGTATTACAGCGAGTAAACAAATGCTGATAAACAGGGTCGCAGTTGCTGTCAATTTGATTGTCATTCTCTTTGGCTTGCTGCCAAATCAGAAACGCCTCTCTTAAGGTTTTGGCAATACGCCCTTTTATTTCTTCGGTGGCAGCTTTGGTGAACGTCATTACCAATATTTCTTTTACCGTCAGCTTTTTTTCTAACAGTAAGCGCAAATATAACCGGGTAATGTTAAAGGTTTTACCCGTCCCTGCGCTGGCTTCTATTAGATGCCGCCCTTTTAATGGCATTGCTACCACATCAAGCAGTTGCGCGTCATTGTTGGCCTTTTTATTGGTTTCAAGCTGGGTTTGGGTTGCCATATCGCTTGCAGAGGATGGGGTAATATTGCTCATAACTTCTCCTCTTGAGACGCGTTGTTTACCATGGCGAGTAGTAAAAAGGCACTTAAATGCGGCACATCACTCCAATTGATACCTTGAGGAAATAGCCAGTTAAGATAAGGGTTATTAGCCATGTCAGCGCTATACTGCCCGCTACTTTGCTGCCAATCGGTTAGCGACCGTTGTAATTCTACCGTGTCGAAAAGCCCAGCCGCTTGAGTTATGATTTGCTGTGCTTTTTCGCTTGCTTCATCGACAGTGTCGTTATCTGTAATGGGGCAGACTTCATCAATAGCCTGCTTTACTTGATAAATAACCGCTTTGTCGGTTTCACAGGAATTGTCAGCACTCAATAGCGCCCTAAGTAGGTGTCCAAACATTTCAGGTTTTATACTGTCGACAACTGGTTTACATTCTGAATTTCTCCTACCAGGTATAATGCTACCAAACAAACTTAAATGCACGGGGGTTGGCGCGGTGTAAATAGCCATGTAAAGCTGCTCTATAAACAGGAGTAACTGAACGGCGGTCTCGCGCTCAACTGCAGCAAATTTCTGTTTTTTCAGAATAGTTTCGCCTTTTTCCCAAGAGCAGGCGTAAATTTCTAATGGGTAATGGGTGTAACTAGTTGTTTCATCGCTACTTGAAAATATCAATTGAGAGATGAAAAAGCCTAGCGCCCGATGAGCGTCAACTTTCCCGGCGCAAAGCTCGACTAATGCGTCGCTGCCTTCTAGTGCCGTGGTAGTGAAGGTAATATACTTACCCTGAAACTGTGCTTTTTTGTGCTCGGCATCGTGAGGGCCCATTGCTTGACTTAGCGCTAGCGCCCCCTCTTTCCACATTTCAACTTCATCCATTGCCACTGGGTTATTGGGAATATCCCCTCTAAGCGAAGCAAATGTAATTACTTGCTCGCTGTATGTAAGTTCACTGGCATCAAGTTCTGACGAATTATTGCGCTCAGGCGAGGAAAATATAGCGTCGAGCACCTGATAACGCAGCAATGCATTGGTTTCGAAAGGTTCGCTGTTCTCAAGCAGGGTAAATGATTGCGATAAATTTACGCCAAGCCTTTGTATGGAAAAATGCTCAAGCGGATCTTTAAATGCTCTGGCGATTTGCATATTCGACAAACGTAGCGCTTGTGTTGCAAGTGCGCGGTGCGACTGGCTAATATCAGCTGTCGCCATATCAAGGGAGGTATCAACAACATCAGCGTTTTCATTCGTATCAGCCGCGTTAGCACCTAATTTGTTGTACTGAAGCGCATCGGCTAGGCGAAGCCACCCCGTTTCATAACTGGGCAACGCCCCAGCAAAAACCGCTTCACTGAAGGGATGTAACGGCGCATGAACCGCGTATTTCTCTAGTGGCAATGCATAGTTATTTTCAAGCATATCCATGAACTCAGCCAAAACGAGACTGGGCTGTCGTTCGCTGTTATTCGTTACATCGTTACCTTGATAGCTTAAATACAGGCTTTCCCGGGTTGAGATAATAGCTTCTAGGAATAAGTACCTGTCTTCCAATCGTCTAGAGCGATCGCCAACCCTGCGACCAGCACTTGCCATTAAATCAAGCCCTAACGGGCTTGATTTGCGAGGAAACTCACTGTCATTCAGGCCTAAAATACACACTTTTTTAAACGGTATACTTCGCATTGGAAGCATAGAGCATACGGTAACCTGACCGGTCATAAAGTGGTTTCCGGCATCTGGAGATGAAAATCGATTGAGCAAAAGATCTCGAACCTGTCGCAAGGTTAATTCGTGCTCATAGTTAGCTTCTTCACACCGGGCGGCAAGGTCTGCGGCGACTTTGGCGATGAGATCCCAGCTTTGCTGCTGATCTTTTGTAGGCATAAAGCAGGCGTCACGAAGCGCAATCAATGCTTTAGACCACTGTTCTGGCGTTCGGGGTTGGGTTAACTCTTGAGCAAATTCCTCCAGTAACGCCACCACTTCTATGAGCTTACCTAACGTTAACGCGCTTTGCCCTTCCACATCGGGAATGGTAAGTACATCACTCACTATCATTTCGCTATCTGGCGCAAGCATGCCCATAAGTAAACGGCGAATGCCCCACCACCAGCTATAGGTGTCGTCTAGATTTACGCCTTCTGACACCGCAGTTTTATGAGCGCTATTAAGGCCCCAATGAATGTGTGCCTGCTTTAACCAAACGACCATTTGCTCTATATCATCTTGAGACACGGAAAAGCGCTTTTGAACCGAGTCGAGCTGTAAGTAATCCAAAATATCCGATACACCAAAGCGGCTATCCGGTAACTGTAGCAAGGCCATGAATGCTGCAATAAGGGGCTCTGCATCCATGGGGCTTCTGTCAGCAATAGTACAAGGAAGACGTACCTGCCCAGTAGCGCCTAAAGATTTGGTACCCACACGGTGAAATACTGCATCAACAAACGGCGCGTAATTCTCAATCGCCGGGCACATCACCAATATGTCAGAGGGTGTGCGGGTTTTGTCTTGAGACAACCAGTGCAGCAAGTGGTCATGTAACACTTGAACTTCGCGCAGTGCAGAATGGGTGCACATTACGGTGACACTGTCGTCTTTGTTCTTTGATTGGTGAGTCAGTGGCTGGGGGTGAGCAGCCTGAAGAATATCATTGTGAATGTAGTCGAGCAGGCCTCTGGAATGACACTGTCCGTGTTCATCCTCTCCCTCACCTGCACTTTCGAAATCTGGCGAGTCGAATGCACTTATTTCAAACGTATCCAGCTCGGTGAGTAAGTTAAACAGTTCTCGGCCCTGCTTTCCTAAGTTGCCAAGCAGTGGGTTGGATTGGTCTTCTTCCATCCACTTTTTAAGTCCTTCTAAACGAAGCAGCTTGGCTTGCTCACTACTACTTTTTGCTTCACCCCAATAGTTAACACTGGGGTTGAGGTGAAAGATATGTATATCGATGTGCTGGGCAAGGGCATCGAAAAACGCAATGAGTTGGGGCGCCATGGTGTTTATGGCAAAAACAATAACGCGCTTGGGCAAATGAGCAGGTACGTTACCCGCTTCTAGCGCTTCCAGCGTCATTTGGTGTAAGCGTGCGGGATGCAAAGGCTGGTCTTTCGCTAAAATTCGCCAAATTTCACTTTGCCACACTTCCATATCGTCGAATACGGCTCGCTCGTTATTTTCCCATTTAAACAACCAGTCAGGGCGATACAGCAAGTATTGTTCGTATACGTCAGCCAGTGCCGTAGCAAGCTGAAGCCGCTGAAGCCCCTGCTCTTGTTCACTACCTGCACTTTGCCAGTATTTGTTAACCTGCTCGAATGCATCGCTATCCATTAGCGCATTATCTTGAAGAACATTATCTATACGCCACGTGAGTACTTCGCGGCGGTAAGGCGATTGTTTCGGTACCTCGTCAGCCCCCAATACAGTACGTGCTGTATTCCACATAAAACGCACGGGCAGTGGGAAGTCGATGTTCATAGCTACGCCTTGTTTGTTAGCCATCTGCATGCTTACCCAATGTTGCATACCTGGGCTTTCAACCAAGATCGTTTCTGGGGTAAATACGTCTAAAGGCTGTTGACGTAAAAGCGTAGTAAGAAGAAAACTTAAGTGTTCTAATTTGTTAGAGGGATATAGCGCAAGCAATCGAAAAATCCTTTGTAGAACGAGCCCTTAGATAATGTATAGATAGCGAACATTCATCTTAGATATTCAAATTAGTGTAGCGCAATCAGCGAAGTAGTTAAGTGATTTCTTTCCAATTTAGCTAAGTAAATTGCTTATGCCGTCTGGACCGGGTAAATCGTGTACTCTTAAACCAAATACAATGCTTTTTGAAAGCGTAAAAATGAAAAATACTGCAGAACGAAACGAGTGGGGTTTTACGAAGGAAAACAACGTTAGAAAATCGAGACAGTTGTTAAAAAAAACCCATACAGACCTCAGGACACGAAAAATCTGTATGGGTAAGGTTTACGGTCTACTCAGTAACAACGTGAATAAGCGTTGCCTGGCACTCATTCACGTTAGCGCTACTGCGCAGCACTGTTAACAATGATTGTTTTGCAGATAGAGTGCCAGTTTTTTACCTTTTATAATTCAATAACTTAGAAGAAGCAAAAAAAACATGACCAATAGGTCACAGTTGCACCGTGGTGCAGGTGCACCAAGAGCAAGCAGTCCGTAAAGAAAATGCTAAGCCATTACCGACTAGAATTTATCAGTTTCTCAGTAAGCGTCATTCAAGTACAATTTGGCCTTTACAAGAATCACTGCAATTTCGCGTGCCACTTCACGGTCAGGAGCAATAATGTTAACCGCCCAACAACTCGCCACTATGCTTTCTCTTCAAGACAAAATGAACGCCAAAGTAAACCCCGATTGGCTGAATGCGGGCTATGGATACTTGCGTGCCGCCATGGTTGAGTCGGTTGAAGCTATTGAGCACCACGGTTGGAAATGGTGGAAGGCGCAGCAAAAAGACTTACCGCAACTGCAAATGGAATTAGTTGATATATGGCACTTTGCCCTAAGCGCTTGCATCATTGAATATAACGGTGACATTGAAGCGTCAGCTAAAAGCATTGCTGCTGAGCTAGCAAGTGGCGATACATTAGTAACGTTTGACGGAAAAGATTACGACGCAGCAAACCAGTCACTGCTGAACAACCTAGAGTTGATGACTGGCTTATGTGCAGCAAAACGCTTTAGCGTGCCGTTGTTTATGTTTATTGTGAACCAATGTGAAATGAGCGCAGACGAGCTCTACCGACAATATGTGGGTAAAAACGTACTGAACTTCTTCCGCCAAGACAACGGCTATAAAGAAGGTACCTACGTTAAAGTATGGGAAGGCCGCGAAGATAACGAGCACTTAGTTGAAGTAATGGATGCCCTTGATTTAACTAAGCCTGAATTTAGCGACTTAGTTTATGAAGGTCTGCGCAATCGCTACCCTTCATAAGGTAGGCTTTTCACGAAATCACGGGGTGTTAGAAAGCGCCCCTGCCTACTATCACCCGCCTATAAGCGGCAAAAGCACCGAACGCCACCAGCTTAAAGGGGTATGATTTCAAAACACAGTCCCTTATATGTAAAAAAGCTCTGCAAGTTGCAGAGCTTTTTACTATGAACTTAGCTAAATAGCGCGGGTCTCTACGCGTTTACCCACACAAGTTTTTCGGAGTAATCGCCTTGAATAATACCTTCGAAACGCTCTTCTAAAACGTGTCGTTTCACTTTCAACGTGGGTGTAAGTAAGTCGTTTTCAATACTCCACTCTTTTTTCATGACCACAACACGATCCATCACTTGATGGCTTTCCAACTTAGCATTTATGGCATCAAAGGTTTTCTTAAGGCTCGATTCAATGCTTGCCTTATTTTTCTTGTGCGCCTCTTCGCTAAGCACTAGCAGAGCCACAGGTTGAGGAAGGTTTGTACCTGTTACACATACCTGCTCTACGATAGGGTTTTCCATAAACTTCGCTTCAATTGGCGCTGGCGTCACGTACTTGCCTTTAGCCGTTTTGAAGATGTCTTTTAAGCGGCCTGTGATTTTTACGTAACCATCAGCGTCAATCACCCCTTTATCGCCAGTACGCAAATACCCATCTTCGGTAAACACTTCAGCGGTTTTTTCCGGCTCTAAGTAATATTCCAGCATATTACATGGCGACTTAACCTGTATCTCACCCTCTTTAGACGTTCGGATATCTACGCCATCATAAGGCTTTCCAATGCAACCTATTTTATCGTGGCGGAACGGAACGCTACCTGTGCCATAAGCACTGTTTTCGGTCATGCCCCACCCTTCAGAAATATTAATACCTATTTTAGCAAACCACTCGATTACGGCAGGCGCTAACGGTGCAGAACCACTGGCCCACAAACGCGCGTTGTTTATGCCTAAACCATTGCGAATTTTTTTCGCTACAATTTTGTTGAGAATTGGAATTTTCAACAAGGTATCGAGTTTCTTTTGCGGCATTTTCGCTAGCACGCCCATTTGGAACTTCGTCCATAAACGGGGAACAGAAATAAATAGTGTTGGCTGACAATGCCCCACATCTCGCTGAAATGTAGCCAGGTCTTCGACAAAGTGAATCTTTCCACCGCTGTAATAGCTGGAAAGCTCTACAAGCACTCGTTCCGTGATATGCGCCAGAGGCAAGTAACTCATTGTACGGTCGTTTTCATTAATGCCGAGCTGGTCCAACGAGCGGCGAGCAGCCCAACAAGCAGTATTGTAGCTGTGTACTACGCCTTTTGGCTGACCTGTACTACCTGATGTATAGATAATGGTCATGATGTCGTCCATATCTGGTACAGGCGAATCTTTAATAGGCGCAATATCCATAAACTCAGCCCATTGTTGCTTGGTAGCAATGTTGGGGTAAGGAAACGCCACCGTTAGGTATTCAGTTGGAATAGACGCTACCTGCTCTGCGGTATTATCTAGCTTGCCCACAAAAAGTAACTGTACATCAGCGTGCTTTAATACGTATTGAACAGTGTCTGGCCCCGCCGTAGAGAAAATAGGCACCGAGACATGACCTGCCATCATTATGCCTAGGTCGGAAATAAACCATTCGGCACAGTTTTTTGAAAAAATTCCAATTCGGCTACCTTGTGGAAAATTGAATTCACGCAGGCGGGCCGCTACCTTTCTGGCTTGTTCGGCGACTTGCTTCCACGTGTAATCGTGATATTCACCTTTAATAGGCTGGGTAAGAAATACATCGTTCCCACGGTTCTGTTCCCAGTGGTACAACATACTTAATGGCGATGTTATTACTTCCGTGGTATTTGCGTTTGCTGTCATGTCTAGCGGCATAGGTCACTCATATGTTGTTATAATGTAGCTCATTTTCACAATGATTTCACAGACTTCTAATAAGCCTTATTTTTTATTGAAAAACAAGCTTTTTAAACAAGCGTTTACATTCTATGCGACGAATGACGGGGCTTGAGCCCCTTAATTTAGTTTTCTTATAGATTGGGCTTTTGCATTTTTATGGGCTTATTAGCTTAAAATCCCTGCCAATAAATGCCTTTATGACCAAGATTTAAACAGCAGCGGAGCCACCTCACTCGCCGTGCAGGGTTTGGCATAAAAATAACCTTGGTGGAAAAAACAGGCTTTATCGATTAACTCTTTTACCTGCTCTTGTGTCTCTACGCCTTCCGCTACGCAACTCATATTTAGATTACTAGCTAGCGTGATTGTTGTGGTTACCAAGGCTTCATTAGCATTTCCCGCCGCCATTTCGTTAACAAAACTTTTGTCTATTTTGAGTACGGATAGCGGATAGCGCTGCAAATAGCTTAACGATGAATAGCCCGTTCCAAAGTCATCTAACGCAAGGATAAACCCTTCCTTAACAAAGCGCTTTATCTGCCTTAACGCATTATCACTGTCGTCCATAAGTACTCCTTCCGTAATTTCAAATCGGAAGGCCGATTTAGGAAGCTTAAACTCTTCAAGCACGCTCAGCACACCACCAAGATCAAACTCGGTTTTAAAATGTAATGCAGATAGGTTAATGGAGACGTACCCGTTAAACCCTTGCTCGTACCACTGTGATAAGTCTTCGGCTGCTCTGCGCATCGCTTGCCGCGTCACTTCTATAATGTACTTAAGCTCTTCGAGAACAGGAATAAACTGATCTGGGTAGAGCGGTTCATCGTTTAGCTTTCCACGTAATAGTAGCTCTACGCCTATTGTCGTGTTGGTACGGGCATCAATGATTGGCTGGTAGTGATTAAAGAAGCAATCATCTGAGTAGGCACGTTTTACCTTATTCTCTAGCAACAGACGCGTTTTCGCCCGTTCGTTCATATCACGGGTAAAGTAAGTAAAGCCGCTAAGGGCATCTTTTTTCGCGCTATACATGGCAACGTCGGCCTGCTTTATCAATTCAGCAGGTTCAGAGGCATCCTCTGGATAAAATGCCACGCCAATGCTACAAGAAACACGAAGTACTTCTTCTGCTAACGAGATGGGTGTTTCAACCGATTCAATTATTTGCCCTACAAAAGAGCTTAAATCGTCGTCATTTAGCACTTCTTCAATAACAATGACAAATTCATCTCCACCTAACCGGGCAACCGTACCCGACTCGGCCACCAAATTTCTCATTCGATTGGCAACAATGCGCAATAGCTTATCGCCGTAGTCATGACCTAGCGAGTCGTTAATGCCTTTAAACCTGTCTAGGTCTACAAACATCACGGCTACGCGATGCTTATTGTGACGAGCAAGCCCAATAGCATGCTCTAGCCTATCGAGTAACAAAGTACGGTTAACCAACCCGGTTAAGCTGTCGTAGGTGGCTATTTTCAGTAATTTACGTTCAGCATTTTTTTGTTCAGTGATATCTGAGATAACAATTAGGTAATGGTCGGCTGCATTGCTTTCGCCGCTTACTGCTGTGATATCAATTAGTACATCGTAACGTTTACCGTCAGCGCCATCGATAACCGCCTCGTCTTTCCAAAAGTCACCGCCTTGCATCTCAGGAAGTTTTCCAGACAGCTGGCGATTTAAGTTCGGATAGCGCATATACAACTTAGCGAGTTGCTTGGGTAAGGGCTCTTTATTGTTAAAACCAAATACTTGTTCGAAAGCAGGGTTAGCTGCGACTAAGCGCTTTTCTTTATCGAAAATTAATACCCAATCGCGGGTTTGTCTGAAGGCATCGCTAAATAGCGTAACCTGTTGTTTCGCCTTTTGTAATTTGAACAACTGACGCTGTCTGGAGAGTAAATAAGCGACGAATAAGCCAATAACAAGCGTTGCATAAATAGTGTAAGCCAACGGTGAGCGCAGCGGCGCATAGGGCATAGAAAGGGTTATCTCGGCCGGCAACACGTTAAAATCGAAGCTGCCCGGGGTGGGTACCACAGAGAAGACGTAATCGCCGGGCGATATGTTGGTAAACGTAATTTTCGCGTCTTCCGTAACCCCTTCGGTCGCCACTTTGTCGCCATTTAATAACTTGTAATAGTATTTAACTTTCCCGACGCCCGACATAGTCAACGAAGAAAAGTGGATAGTTAAACCATAATCTTCGTAGTTTAAGTCGAAGTGGTGCCCATTTAAGTTCCTTAAGGGTTGATTCAATACTCGATTGTCTACCGCCACTTCAGTAATCGCGGTTTGCTTACCAAGTAAACTCCCTTCAGGCTCTAAACTTTCTAATTGTGACGGAGAAAAAACCACAGCCCCGCTTGTAGAGCCGTAGGCGAGTCGCCCGTCTTTCAACTTAATTGAAGCACCTTGATTAAACTCGGACACGCTAAGTTCGCGGCCATAAATAAAGTTTTTAATTTGGCCTGTTGATGGGTCGTATTTATGTAGCCCCTTATGCGAGCTGAACCAAATATTGCCAGACTCATCTTTTTGCAGCCCATAAACAATGTTTGAAAGTAATATGTTGCTGTCATTTAAGTTGTAAAGGGGTTCAAAGGTATCAGCGTCTACGCCAATTAACCCCACGCCGCTATAAGCAAGCCACAACACATCTAAATCGTCGATTACCCAAGAACCAATAGAGCGGTCCCTTCCTCGATGAACCTCAGAGAAACGGTATACGATTTCGTGCTGGCTCGTCTCTGGATTAATTAACCACAACCCACCCTCTGTTGCGAAAAACAACCTTTTTTGGTGATACTCAGACTCGCCTAAAAACCCGTAGGAGAAATTAATATCGAAAACACGAGGGTCGAGCTGTAACGGCGAAATTGATTTTTCGGCGATGTCATATTTCCAATAACCTTCATTGCCAATAAAATACAGTTGGCCGTTGCTAGAGAGCGTCGCGCCCGGACCATAAGCATCGAAAACGCTGCTATCACCACCGTTTGCTATCTCTGGCCGTTTTGCTTCACCGCTATTTGGGTTAAAAATACGTATACCATCATAGGTCTCAAGAAATATTGTTCCGTCCGGGCCAGGTATAATACCATCGACTGCGCCATCGCCTGCTATCGCATATTCACTGTTTGAATACAGGTATTTTTCAGCGCTTTTAGCCAAAAAGTCGTAATGATTTAGCCCGTTTTCTGTGCCTAGCCAAAGTTTATTTGGCTCTGTCTCTGCGAACGCCCATATAACATGGCTAGTAAGAACGTCGTTACCGACAGAGCGCTCGTTTTGTATCGCAAAGATATTTGCGCTTTTAGTGCCGAAATACAACGCGCCTGCGTAGACCGAACTTAGCCACAAGTTATCGGATTCGTCTTTGGCAATTGCCGCAATCTTTTTGTTTGATATTTCTGTTAAGCCGTTATTAGGCTCAAGAATATGTTCGTATTGCCAGCCATCATTTGCTGACCAGGTTAATTCATAAAGCCCCTTGTTAGTGCCCATCCAAAAAGCATCATCTTTATGCTGTACTAGCGTCCAAACGTTTCTATCAAAAACTACTTGCGTAAATACATGTTCTTTTTCGCCACGTACCTGCTGAAGGAAATCCTGTTTATTCGCTACGAAGACACCCAAAACAGTGGAAATCCACACTCTACCGCTATCGTCTTCCAACAAAAACTTGGCATTTAAGTTGTCCAAGTTGGCGGGAATATCGGCAAGATAATCTAGCTCTTTAAGCGGCTGCGCGATGTCGTTAACATTTTTGGTATAGACGCCGTCAGTGGTGGCGACCACTAAGATATCTTCAACCGTTATCGCTGCCCGAATGGCTTGCTTATTGTCGAGCAACGTTTCGGGTAATTTAGCTAAGGTTTCAAGGGTGTCTGTCTGTGTATTGAACCGCTGTACTTCTTCGCTCAGCGCAATAATTAACTGCGTATCGCTCTGCCAATGGAAGGTTTCACCGTGCTGCACAAAACCTTCTAAATCGCGAAAGTCAGTAGGTTCAATTTGTACGACTTTTTGTGATTCTAAATCGAGGTAATACACACCTCGGCCGTAAACACTAAACCAAAGCGCCTCTTCACCCTGTAGTGCTAAACGGTAGATTGAAGCGTCGAAAAGTAGGTTATCCGGCCCAGCAACACGCTTCGTTCTAATGCCATCCCAACGAACCAACCCACCGTCTGTCGCTATCCAAACAAATCCGTCGCTATTGATGACAATATCGTTGACGATATCCTGGGGAAGGCCGTTCTTTGTCGACAGTGATTGGAATACAGGGTTAGACAGCCGAGGCGCCGCCACCGCTTGCGTAGCGGTGATTGCCATCAGCAAAAATAAGTAAGCAAAACGTCTCATTGGGAATGGGTCGCACGTTTGAAATTGTTATTATAAGTCTAAGTGTAACAGAATGTTTGAAACTTGGGCAGTTTCATAACTAAGGTTTAACACAGAAGTTATTAGCGACTATCGTATTGATAATAATGGGCTATTTTTGAATTTACGTGTGGAGCTATGTACTAAAGATCTGCAGCTCCACGCTTTGCGTTATCTTTTAACTTCGATGTGTTTAATCTTGTTGAACAGGGATCCGGCCCACCGGGATAACCTGTCTTCTAATACTTGGCTGCGGCGCTAACCGGTACAAATCGCCGTTTTGCCCTACATAATGTTTTGAAACACCACTCGCTTTCGCAATGTCTGCGTGAGCATTAAGGTGTGAATGCTCACCATGGACCGGAATAGCGATCTCAGGCTTGACCCAGTGATACATAAGTTTGAGCTCTTCTTCACAAGGGTGACCGCTTGCGTGTATCGGCAATGTGCTATCCTCGCTGTGGATAACTGCTACGCCTTTTGCCGCCAACGCTTTGCTTAACCGCTCTACACTTTCTTCATTGCCCGGTATGACTATTGAGGAAAATAATACGGTATCTCCTTTTTCCAGCTGTAAATGCGGATGGCTGTCTTTTGCTAGTCGTGCCAGCGCGGTATTTTTCTCCCCTTGACTACCTGTAGCCACTGCAAGTACTTCATGAGGAGGTAGGTAGCCTAAATGCTGAGGATCGGTAATTGGCAAGTCATCGGGCCAAATACCCTGTTGCTTCGCAATACCGTACATGTTCATAAGCGAACGGCCATACAGCGCCATGTACCGCTTAGTCTTTTTTGCCACTTTGGCTATTGAAATAAGCCGCGCAATATTACTGCCGAAACAACCTACCACTACCCTACCCTTTATGGGAGCAATTGTGCTCAGCAACCCGTCGTAGCAATTTCTTTCGGAAATAGAAAAGCCAGGTTTGGGGGCATTAGTAGAATCTCCCACCATGGCGAGAATATTTTCTCTACCTAATTGCTTATACAGATTTACATCAAACGGCAAGCCTGTGATGGGGTTAGCATCAATTTTCCAATCTGCGGTATGAAGGACAGTACCTACCGGCGTCGCAATTTTAAGGGCAAATGGTTCAGGCAACGAATGAGTAATGGCAAGCCAGTTAACGCTAAAAGGCCCAATTTGAAGGGTATCACCTGCACCTACTTCTATTATCGGCACCCGATTTGCCAATTTACTTCTTGCTAGCTTGCGCCTTAGTACCTCAGCGGTAAACGACGTTGTATAAATCGGCGTTTTAAACCTTTCCCATAGGTAAGGTATAGCGCCCACGTGATCTTCGTGAGCATGGGTGATAACAATCCCCGCTAACGCGTCTTTTTGATTTGCAATAAAGGAAGGGTCTGGCGCAACCACCCGATGTGTTGCACCTTTAGATTCAGTGGAACCAATATTGCTGCCCTTTTTATAGTCTGGAACGAGAGGCTCGTCAAACGATACACCGCAGTCCACCATTAACCAACGGCCATTGTGGCCGTACAAGTTGAGATTCATCCCTATTTCGCCAGTGCCCCCTAAGGGAACAAACCACAAGTCGTCAATAGTTGGGTGCAACAAAATTGATATTACCTTTGATTAAAATAAAGCGAAGTAAAGAGATCGAAAACCGGTTTACAGAGCCACCGCTACTCGTGAAGCTCTACGTTAAGTTGATCAATGACTTCGGCCCAAGCGGCATCTTCAACAATGGCGTCTTTTAAGAAAGCAGCTTGGCTCTCATTCCAGTAAGGGGCTTCGTGAAGATGTTGACTCTTGTTTAGACCGCGATGTGTCTCGAAAAACTCGGCAATTTCTTCATCTGAACTACCTAAGCCAAGTTGACTAAACAAGCTATTCATTGTGGGTTGCTCGGTAAACATAACGCCTCCTTGATACTATAGAGATAGGGAGTACTTTATTAAGCGTCGCTGGCGTATTTAAACCGGTGTTCAAATTTCCATAATAAAGCAGCCTTACACTCCCTGCTTAATGTTTACCGAAGCAAAAGCCTCTAAGATCACACGCTATAAATATTCTGCGAACTCTTCAGGTGTAATCACCTCACCTTCTTCTGCAGGTACCGGACATACTATAACCATTAGCTCATCTTGCGTCATTCCTGGTACCCATTTCGTTAAAAATTCCTGTGTGGTTAACTCCATAGCCTCGCAGTGCGCCCAATCTTCAGTGGCCCACAGTAGTGCTAGCTCAGCGTCAGGCCATACAGGTACGCCGTCTTCTTCATCGGTTGTCAGCATCACGCAGCCATGCTCATCTTTTAAAATGAATAATTTTTCTTCGGCTTTTATTGTAGCTAAGCTCGCTTCTAGGCGTTGAAAGGCACTTTTTTCTAATAATGGGTGTAATTGTGACATAAGGTTCTCACTTAAATTCTGTCTTTTGCAGGCGCGATAGGCACATCATGCAAATTTCGTTTACTGGTCGCAGTTAGTACGCGGTAGATACGCTGTCAATAATTTCAGCTAAACCTACGCGTCTCACTTGCTTCATGCTATGTACGTATACTTTTAGCGATACGTTTTCTACTGCCTTTATTTTCGTCACCTTTATATGTTGCGGTAACTGCTTTTCAACGTGGATTGGCAAAACAGCTACGCCCCCCTCGCTTTGCAAATTGTTTAGTGCAAGATTAAGTGAATTTGTTCTCAACTTGGCATCGCGCAGTTGAGGGTAAGCTGTCAGTAACCAATCTCTTGCTTTGGTACCCCAATCAATAGCCACAAAGTCTGCCGCATCAATGGTATCGGATGTCTCTCCAATGCGATAAAGCGCCAACGCTTGTTCTAGTAAAACCTCACTGTTTACTTCTTCTGACTTAAGCGGTTCGGTGGAAAAAGAAAGATCGGTTACACGCTCATGAAGTTGTCTGGACAAGCTATCGAGCGTAAGCACTTCGGCTTTCACTGACCAATCGGGAAATGTACTGTGCAAGTGACTTAACATTTGGGGTAATAATAACTCGCTCGCTAGTTGTGTGGCGCCGCACACAACATATTCAGATGACTGAATTTGTAGCTCTTGTTTTGCCTCGTTTAGCGTCGCGCAAAGCTGTCGAGCGTAGGGCAATAATTTTTCGCCCGATTGAGTAAGCTGGATACTGTTTCTTTGCCTTATGAACAACGTGGTATGAAAATACTCTTCAAGTAACTTTATGCGAGCGCTTACGGCAGACTGAGTGAGGTAAAGATTCTCTGCGGCTTTACCAAAGTGACGGGTTTTTGCCACTTCTATAAACGTGGTGAGAAAGCGTATATCCATGCTTGTTGTACAACCAAATCAAAGTAAAACTAAGTTGGCACAGATAATACGGCAAGTAAACACAAAAGCACAGAAGCGTACCGCATGTAACGGTACGCTTTATTAAAATTTCACCAACTCGATGAATTAATACTCTTCTTGGTGCAGGCGACGCTGTTTATCACGACGTTGCAGGTCACGCTTTTGCTTTGCCTTCACATCGCTATGACGTTTAGCATTTGGCTTTTTAGCGTGAAAACCTTCGTCTTCTACCGAGTCCCATTCTTCACGCTGGTAACGATAGTCTTTGCTCATTGCATTCTCTAGGTAGTTAACACGCCTTAATTATTATCCTAAGCCATAAAATGAAAAACGAATTTTAATCATCGTAGCGATAATAATTTTTGATGATTCACGCTTTGATTGGCTTAAAACTATGTTTCTGCCAGTTAGCTGTACTATGGTGCACCGTAAGCGCGGAAGTTATAAAACCCTATAAAAATAATTTTTATTGCTATTTTACAAGTAATTAAAGCAATAACAGCGCCCCTTTCTCTTTGCCGAGCAACTGCTCAAAAAGCAAGCTACATTTTTATTTTTTTGTTACTTTTTAAACCGTTAAAAATTTTTTATTGATAAGAGAAAAATCTTTTGTTTTATCTTCGTTTTTAATTGTCATAAAAGTGCGCTGAACAAAATATTACGTTGGGTACATCATGAAACGTTTAGCTATTCGACCATCAGCAAAACCTTATATTGACCGTCAAAAATTTCCCTATGGATTTCGCAAATCAGGTGACTTTAGCATTGCAGAAGCAGATCTTCTTACTCAATACGGTAAAACGTTACTGCAATTAGAAACGGGTGAACTTACACCACAAAACGACGATGAAGCGCATTTTGTTGACTTCATTAGCGGCAAGGTTGAAGCAAGTAACAACCTAGAAAAGGCGTGGGCGAAGTATGTCCGGTTAGCAAGAGGCAAGAAGCACTTTTATACGCTTCACAGCAGCGCGAGTAATCAATCGGATTATGACGACGACTTTTCCGACGATGAATTCGATGTAGCATAATCATTTGACCCTCTTAAAAAAGCTCGCTCCGGCGAGCTTTTTTGTTTTACGACTCGAAATGATCTCAATCAACTTTTGGCAAGAACAAAATGAAGAAACGTTAAGGACTGTCTACACTTAGACTAATACAAAGCGATGCCAATTTACTTGTTAATATCGCTTTGAATAACGAGCCCAAGCAAAGGAGGCGCAACGATGATCATTAGTTCAAAACAGCTTACTCACTTTTCCATTCACGCCGTGGATGACAAAGTGGGCGGCATCCGCGATATCCTTTTTGATGACGAGACCTTTACCGTACGCTATTTGGTTGCAGATACAAACACCTGGCTTCCACTTAGCCGCAAGGTTGTGATATCTCCTATCTCTGTGACAGGTTTAGAAGCCGAGGAGGAGTCCATTCAAATAAACATGACGGTTGATACTCTTAAAAACAGTCCATCTATTGATGAGCATAAACCTGTATCTCGTGAATATGAGGAGAATCTCTTCAAATACTTCGGGTATGGCTATTATTGGATAGGACCAGGAGCTTGGGGGGAGTTTGCTCATCCCGATGAGTTAGTTGAATTACAGCACGCTGAGGAATCAGACACGGTCCACCCTAAAAAATCCACGAATCACCTGCGTGCTGTTGCAGAGGTGGGCGGATACGAGGTGGCTACAACCACTGATAATGTCGGCCACATCAGTAACTTTATTATTGATACGCGAAGCTGGGAAATTGTACTGCTGGTTGTAGATACCAATAATTGGCTTCCAGGCGGAAAACACCTTGCTCTTCTACCGACCGATGTAGATAAAATCGACTGGGCTGCACACTGCGTCAGCGTTAAGCTAAGCCATGACGAGCTAATTAATCGACCAGAAGTAGACAGTGATAAAATTACTGAAGAATCTTATATTCCTACATTATGCGCACAAATAAATAGTGAAACGCGTTAAGGACTAACGAGAAAATTTCATGCTGATAGATAATGCAATGTCCGTTTGCTAAGGCGGACATTGCACTTTAGAAAGGAAGAAAAACACTACTCGCAGAAAAATTCGTACATTAACGCAATTAAACGTTTAACACGTTCGTCAGCTAATCGATAATAAATGGTTTGACCTTCCCTTCTCGTGGCCACCATTTTTGATTCTCGCAGTAGGGCAAGATGTTGTGAAATTACAGGTTGTGATACGCTAACGACCTCAAGCAGCTCGGTTACCGATTTCTCCTCCTTTAATAGCGAGCAAAGCACCATAAGGCGCGTTTTGTTCGCAAATTGCTTAAGGAAGATCTCAGCCTCCACCGCATGTTCCATTATATCATCTGAACCTATCACCATATCCTCGGACATAAGCACTCTCTATCTGTAAAGTATTTCAACGTCAATTTATCCATTTACTATACTAAAGTATAAGACAATTTGCCGACTTGCCATTTTATGCGATGAATTCCCGTATTTTATGAAATTTTGTAGTGCTACCCTATGAATATTGATTTTATCTTATTTATACCTCAGTTTCAGCGAAAGCGATTTTTAAAGGAAATATAATGCTAATTGATATCAAGAAACGGCTAGAAAATATCGACCTGGACATAAGAACAATAACGGCAGAACAAGCCGTCAGTGAGCAAAAAAATAATGGGGGTACGCTTATTGATGTTAGGGAAGCAGCAGAGGTCAGCAAAGAGCCCGTCCCTTGCGCCCTTCATATCCCGCGTGGCGTTTTAGAAATGAAGGCATTGGAACACTTTAGCGATGCTTCCACGCCTCTTTATATTCACTGTGCGTCTGGCGTGCGTGCTACGCTCGCAGCAGAACAGCTATTAAAGATGGGTTATGAGAATGTGTCGGTTATCACGTGTTCTGTACCTACAATTAATCAAGCCAGCACAAATGACTAAGTAAAGCCGTATGTGCTATAAGAGACGCTAAACGAAGTCAAAAGGCGTTTTATGCTTAAATCCACACTAGAACAGTGGCGTATGTTTAAAGCCGTTGTAGATGCAGGCGGCTTTAATCAAGCCGCTGCAGAAGTACATAAAAGTCAATCAAGCGTTCACCACGCAGTACAAAAGCTAGAAAACGCGATTGGGGTTACTTTATTTGAAAATATAGGCCGCAAAGTAAAGCTTTCTCCACAGGGTGAACTTATGTACCGCCGTGCCTCTTTTCTGCTTAGTGAAGCCCATAAGTTGGAAGCGGTGGCTGATAGCCTACAGGCCGGAACAGAAACAACACTACGTATAGCGGTGGACATAATCTTTCCCTCTGAGCTGTTATACAACGTTCTCGCTAAAGTCTCTTCTGAATTTCCCCAGTTGCGCATTGAGATAGAAGAAACCGTATTAAGTGGCGCTAATTCACTGTTAAGTAGTGGAAAAGTAGATTTAGGAATATCCCCTTTCGTGTTGCCCAATGGGTTCAGCGAAGACCTTTGTGAAATTGAGTTTGCCGCTGTTGCTCATGTAGACCACCCGCTACATCAGTTAAACCGAACACTCACCCTTGAAGATTTAAAGGCACATAGGCAAATAGTAGTGCGCGACTCCTCCGCCGAGCGAAAGGCAGATATTGGGTGGCTAGGCGCCGAACAGCGCTGGACAGTAAGCCATGTAAGAACATCACTGGATATCATTGCCCAAGGATTAGGATTTGCATGGTTACCAATTGCTATTATTAAAGAAGAGCTAGAAAGCGGTACTTTGCAACCACTCCCTTTAGACAATAATGCCGCGCTAAGAAAAGCATTACTATATTTGTCGTTTGAAGATGGTGATACCTTAGGCCCCGCAGCTCGCGCGTTCATCGGAGAGCTCAGGTATCAAACGATGCATCTGCCCTCTTCGGACTTTATTATGGACGAATGCAAAAATTAGAGAACTTACGCGTTCAAATGGTTTAGACGATTAGGGCAGCGAGTCGTTCAAACCCCAAGACAAAGCCAAATAACGAAATTGAAACACCGACAAGTGCCACTGCCCCGTCATCGGTGGCCATTCCTATTGCCATAATAAACACAGCAGAAGCAGGGATTAGCCCCATAAAAGGAATGAGCTCTAAAGGAATCATCACAAGACCGCATGCTACGCAATTCAACGCAATGAATGAGCGAACAACTGGCTGGCGCATGAAAAACCAACGCGGAACTAAAAACCTGTCCACGCGCACTGCGAGCGGTTTGACCTTTTCAACGATGTATCTAAGTTGGTCGGCATCACATGTTAACTCCATTACCCTTTCCGGTAGCCAAGGGTGACGACGACCGAGTAATATTTGCAAAGCGATGAGTAATATCGTCGCACCCGCTAAAGATGGGATGCCTGGAATGGCGCCAATGGGTGTACAGGCGATAAACGACGGCAAAGCTAGCATTGGCCCAAACCCGCGCTTTTCCATTACGGTCCAGAAGTCAGCAAAAAGAAACTCGTCCCGCCTCGCATGGGGTTGCATTTTCTCAAGCAGCTCATACAAGGTCATTGATCTTTCAGCTGTTTTTCCTAACATATTCAATTCCTTTGATTTAACAACTCGAATCGTCCGCCAAGCGGTTAAGCACAATCCTTATCTATAAAACGGCAGCCGAACCCAATTGGCCTATATAAGGTGGGCTGTATGTAAAAAGAAGTTAATAGCCCCTTGTTGTGCGAAAAATATGCCATTGGACGATTAACGGCCCTTTTTGCGCGTGTAGGAATAGTTTTTGCAATTTTTGTAAAAACGACAGAGTTGTTACAGAGTAAATTTGTAATAACAAGGGGAAATATTTACGAACGCTAATGACAAATAAAGTCGTGAAATGGTTATAAAAACCTTGTCATTGATAAGTGCGTTAGCTATTTCGTTTTGAAAAACCAATTAACACACTTTTTGGATATCAAAATAGTCGAAACTTGCGCTTTGATACCCAAAGACTGTTAAATTATGATAAAACTATAACATTGTTTTTATTCCGAATTTTTCCGAATAGGAATCTAAAGAGAGGGACATCCACGTGCTAACCGTACTTTTAGTTGATGACGACGCTGAGTTCACAGAAGTTGCCTGTACCATTATTGAATTCTTGGGTCATGAAGTGCTTACCGCAGGAACATTAAAAGAAGCCCGAGACTGGTTAGAAAAAGAAACCTTCGACCACGTATTACTCGATTTTATGCTACCAGATGGTAGTGGCGCGCATTTATTTAATGAACTAGACGCGCTTCCTAAAAGACCAAGAGTTACCCTTATAACCGGCCACCCTTCTGTCAAAAGCGTTATTAAAGGGCTGTGTGGGCCTACGGTTGACTATCTCGTTAAACCTATACAACGAGAAGAAATTGAGGCGGTTTTAAGTCAGAAAAACAAACAAAAAGCGCCTAAAGAAGAGAAGATAGAAAAACATTTCGATTTGCTTATCGGTGAGTCACCGATAATGAAAGAGCTTTATAAGTTAATTTCTCGTGTAAGTAAAACAAGCGCAAATGTCATGCTGCTCGGTGAAAGTGGCGTGGGTAAAGAGGTGGTCGCCGCCGCCATTCATCGCGCTTCAGAAAGTGAAGGCCCCTACATTGCCACAAACTGTGGTGCCTTTTCTAAAGAACTCATTGGTAGTGAACTGTTCGGTCATGAAAAGGGCGCATTCACTGGCGCTGTGGGTCGAAAAGAAGGGGTATTCGAACAAGCCGAGGGGGGAACACTCTTTCTGGATGAAATTACTGAAATGCCCATAGATATGCAGCCAAACCTGCTTCGCGTTTTAGAAAACAAGGTCGTGCTTCGCGTTGGCGGCACTAAAACTATCCCCGTTAATTGTCGCGTTGTATCTGCAACAAACCGGACAATGGAAGAGATTGCGCAAAGTAAAGTGCTGCGCGAGGATATATATTTTAGGCTTGCCGTTTTTCCTATCACTATCCCCCCACTAAGAGAGCGCAAAGAAGATATTCCTTTGTTAGCTAAAACGTTCATCGCTGAATTTAATAAGGATAATGGCTCTAACTTTAGGTGGGAAGACGCTCAACTTGATACACTTCAAGCCTACGATTGGCCGGGCAATGTTCGTGAATTAAGACACTTTGTGCATCGTGCAGCTATCATGAGTGACCCCGAAAAAAGTGAAATAGAGTTACCAAAAACCATTGAATCGCCTTTCGCTCAAAAGCAAAGTACGACACCGGCACTTCAGGCAGGACGCACCATTGAAGACGTTGAGAAAGAGCTTATTTACGCCACGCTAGAAAAGGTCAACGGCAATAAAACAACGGCTGCTGAAATGCTGGGGATCAGTACTAAGACCCTCTACAACCGCCTTCACGCATATGGTGACTTAAGTAAAGACGAATAAAAACAATGAGGTATTTAGTATGACTAGCGACGAGTTTTCTCAACTTAGTGTTTTTGTTCACGACGCGCGTAAGCCGCTGAACAGGATTTCGATGCAAGCTGAGCTAGTAAAAATGGCATTAAACGGAGACGTTCCGCCTGAAA
>Ga0208182_1000374_pt1 | contig 33291 bp, 34 predicted proteins | sample MalvireepMed_906_FD_184248 | JGI IMG/M metagenome (GOLD analysis project Ga0208182, IMG submission 184248) | Marine viral communities from the Global Malaspina Expedition - Malaspina viral metaG DeepMed_906 (SPAdes) (version 2) | ecosystem: Environmental > Aquatic > Marine > Oceanic | place...
GGACAGAGCAATAGCAATAACACAGGTGTAGGTAAAGATGCGCTGTTGGCAGTTACTACTGCGGATGCTAATGTCGCTATCGGAGCGAGTGCTGGTGCGGCAATCACTACTGGGGCATCTAATGTTATCATTGGTGAGACTGCACTGGATGCGGCAACAACAGCCTTAAATAATGTAGCAATAGGTAGATATGCTATGTCAGCAGTCCCATCGGGACAAGCAGTAAATGGCTGTGTGTCGATTGGAATGAACGCAATGCTTGGTGCGGCTGGTACAACAACTGGAGCAAATTATTCAATAGCCATTGGGAGAGAATCCCTTAAAGCTATCACAACTGGTGCTGGGAATGTGGCAGTGGGATATGAATCTTGTGCGGCAATGACGTCAAATACAGGAAATACCGCATTAGGATATCGAACCCTCAGAGTAGATAATGATTATGGTGACCACAATACAGCTATTGGATATCAAGCGTTGGAAAGTTTACAAATGGATGCTGACGGTCATGGTCAAAATACGGCAGTTGGTTATAATGCTATGCAAGCATCAGTAAGCCCGAGGTATTGTGTAGCAGTTGGAAGTGACGCCTTGGGTGGTGCTAATGCTACTGGCGATGGCACTGTTGCAATCGGATATGAATCTCTTAACGACCTGACAAGCGGAGCTGGGAATACATCGGTTGGTTATCGAGCGTTAAGTAAGCAGACAGACGGTCACAGAAATATAGCTCTTGGATATCAGGCGGCTGAATCAATGAATTCTGGTGAAAGTGATAATATTATGATTGGTTATAATGCCGCTGTATCTGCTGATGATGCTGGTTTTGATTATAATATTGGTATTGGTAATTATGTTTTTGATGGAGTAGCATCAGGTGTTGATGCGGCAAATAATGTTGCTATAGGTCATGCCGCATTGTCTGGAACTATGGTTGATGCCTCTGATAATAATACCGCTATTGGACATAATGCAGGTGCGGACATTACGAGTGGAGATTCAAATGTTATTATTGGTGCTTATGCTGGTGATTCTCTTACCACTGCTTTAAATAATACGGCTGTTGGTAAAGATGCTATGGGTGCTGTAACAACGGCGACAGTAGACGGTGCAGTCGCTATTGGGTTTCAAGCTTTATATGGTTCAAGTAGTACAACTACTGGAGCTAACTATACAGTTGCTATCGGTAAAGAAGCTCTAAAAGCCCTCACAACTGGTGGCGGAAATGTTGCTATTGGATATCAAGCTATGACAACAGGAACTACAGCCGCAGAATCAGTAGCGATTGGATATCAAGCAATGGCAACTCACTTAGATGGAAATAGAAATATTGCTATTGGATATCAAGCTATGACAGATACAAATGCTGGTAATACTTCCGATGGCTCTACTGACAATATATTTATTGGAAAATTAGCTGGTGGTGGCACTTGGGCTGATGCGGAATCTAATAGTAATGTAGCTATCGGAAATCTTGCTATGGATGCCGCTATGAATGGGTGTTCGGATAATGTAGCCGTTGGGTATGCTTCATTAGGTGGATTAGTCGGAAGTGGAACATCAGGAGATGGCGATAGAAACACTGCGTTAGGTAGAAGCGCGGCTGGGGCTGTTACAACAGGAACAGATAATACGGTAGTAGGATATGGTGCGGCTACAACAGACCTAAATTTAACAACTGGAGATGAAAATACGGTTATAGGTACGAAAGCAGATGTTTCACTTGCTGATGCACAAAATCAAACTGTGATTGGATATGCCGCAACAGGGCAAGCAGACAACTCAGTAACACTTGGTAATGCTTCTGTTACCGCAGTGTATGCGGCGCAGGATAGTGGGGCAGTAGTTTATGCGGGTGGAATGTTTATTGGTGATGATGCAAACGCCAATATGACTGTTGGTCTTACCATCAATCAAGGTACAAATGATGATACTGCGATTGCTTGTAAATCATCTGAGGTTGCTCATTCTTTTACAGATAGAGCTGAAGCTGATTCATGGTTAGATATAAGAAAATCCCAAGCAACATCTGGTGGTGCAAGAATTGATGGTTTTAAAGATGCTGATGGTGAGAATGGTTTTGCTCTGAATTTTAATGCTTATCTGGCTGAAGCAGGTCAAACAGCACATACTGCTGGTGGTCATGGTGTTATAGCTATGAGCGCATATAAGAATAGTGGTACGAGCACTACTACTCAAGACGCTAATGTTAATTTACTTACAGTAGAGAACAATGGTAGTACAAGATTTATAGTTGATGCAGATGGAGATATCTTTTATGATGGGAGTGCTGCCGCTTTTGATTCTTATGATGATGCTCAATTAGTCAGAGCCCTTGATACACATAAAGCACCAAAGGCAATCATTCAAAGTAGGTTTGACGATTATATATCGTATAACCAAAAAACTCTTATTGATGCTGGAGTATTGGCAGAGGATGACGATGAAGGTAATAAGGGTTTTGTAAATGTTACTGGTCTGCAACGACTTCACAATGGTGCTATCTGGCAACAGTACACTGAAATGCAGAAGATGAAAGAGTTAATGTATGATACTATGGTTGAGTTGATTGGTAAGGAAAAAGCTGATGCTAAACTCAAAGACCATGATATCAAATTACTTGATGAAAACACTTTGCTTAACTAATAGGAGATTATAATGGCAAAAGAAATAAAGATTAGTCTATCGGATGCACAGTTTGGTGTATTGCAAGATGCTTATGCTAAAAATGATAATGCAGTTGAAAAAGCTGATGTTGATGAAGCGTATGTAAAAGGCAGACTAATGAACATATTGAAGGCAAAAGTTAGAGGATATGATGAGGCGAAACAGGCAGTGTCATATTCATCGTTTGAACCTTCTTAAATAACAGGAGAATAAAATGGATTGGAGCAAATACAGTTCGTTGAAATCTAGCAAACTAGCTTCACTTGGTAAAGAAAAACAAGTGACTAGAGAAGCAGTATCCGAAGTTCAAGACAGTGATGGCAAGGTCGTGAGAGCGGCTCAAGCCAAAGAGGAACGTGAATACGTTGCTATGAGTCAGAAACGATGGAACGCTGAATCTGGTGAAGCTATGGATGATAGCAAAAGTGAATACTCACTTTCAGATTTAGAACGTGAGAAAAAGCGTTACGATGATGAGATGGCGAGAGCCAAAGCTCAGAGTGATGGCTTAAAAGTTGCTATTGCAGATTTCAAGAAACTATAACACATAACCAAATAACCGAAAGGGGTTAATAATGGCTAAAAAAGAAAAAGAACAAAAGCCAACATTAAGCTTTGATGGCAAGGAATACATTGTTGAAGACATGGAAGAGGAACAAAGAGTGCTAGCTGCAAAGGTTCTCAGGTTCCAGGATCATGTGAATGATATTCAAAACAAGCTAAGAACTAATATGTTTATTAATGAACAGTTAGTAGAAGGCGAAAAACGCTTTGTCAAGAAATATGAAAAGAGTAAGGCTAAGTTGCGAAGATCTTTGGAACCAGAAGTAGTGGAAGCTAGTATTGCTGAAGCCGCTGCATAAGTTCGTACAATGGCAGATATCAACAGGTCAGTTGGATCATTGGACTGCCTATCACCTCGCTGGCGGGGCTTTTATATGTAAAGTGTCACTATGGTTAGGGTTAAGTGCCTTCTGGGCCGTTATGGCCGTATTTCTGCTTGGTTTACTTTGGGAAATAGCAGAGTACTTTATAGAAGGCACTGAAGAAGTGTATGGTACTAAGAGTAAGTGGGCTTACAATACTGCGGCTGACTTATTCGTTGAGACTGGGATAGCAGTATGGATAGTATTATAAGGAATTATGAAGTATGGTAAACGAACTAGCGGAAATGTACATAAAAATAGGATCTGCTGGAGTACTTGCAGTTACATTTGCATTTATGATTATGAATCTTATTAGAAGTCAAAGAGAACAGACTGATGATTTAGAACAGATTAAGAAAGATTTAACTAAATTATCTACAGAAATGAGTAATACTCAGAGTATAACGATAAAGTTGGTAGATCGCATGAATGTTTCAGACCATAGCAGTCAAAGACATAGAGAAGATATAGTTAAAGAAATGAATGATCTCAGTGATGTACTGATGGAGATCAAAGGAAATATTGCAAGGATAAATCACCGTTAATGGCAAGTAAACTAACAGTGTCAGAATACAGAGCAGAGAATACTGCAAGACTTGTTAAGCTTGAAGAGAGACAGATAAGTATATTTAAAACATTGCAGAGAGTAGAAAAGAATATTGATAAGATTAATGGTCAGGTGCAGGATAATAAGACTAACCTAACTAAGATAGGTACTATTGGTTCTATCTGTGTATTTGTAATTCCAATAATTGTATCAGTAGTAATGAGATTGTTATAGTGAAGAAAAATGATGACCATCTTCAGCTTCCTGTTACCAGTAAGCAAGTATTAAGCTTCTTTATATCTGCTATTCCTGTTATTGCGGTAGGTGGATATTTGTATGCTGAGTTTGAAAATAGGTTAGAACTTATTGAAAGCAGTATGGCTGAAAATAAGATCAATATTGAAGAGCTTATTAGTAAACATGAAAAAGAATCTGAAAAAAGATTTGTAGCAATGGAAGAACAAGTTAAATGGTATCAGAAAGAGCTGGGGTTTAATTTGAATCCTTTCAGTAGAAAAAAGAAAAGATAAGGAGTTATTATGGAATGGTTAAGTTTAGAAAATGCCGCCTATCTGATGGCAATCATCTTAGGTGCGATGGTTACTATGGTAGCTACCAAGTATCGTATCATCCTAAAGGAGATGAAAGAAGTAGCTGCCAAGTATCATGAAGCGGCCAAGGATGGCAAGATTACTAAAGATGAACAGCAGGCTATTGCAAAAGAATGTATGGATGTATTACTGGCAGCAGTTAAACTTGTCTGGAAGTTCTAATTGATTGCTATTATGGTGAATACTGAGATTATTAAGAATGTTTTAAGACGAGAAGGTGGGGATAAGATTACCCGTGATCCAGATGATCCTGGTGGTCTTACCAAGTTTGGAATATCAAAACGCTCTAATCCAGACGTTGATATTGAGAATCTTACGGAAGATGATGCAGTTCTTATATATCTAGAAAAATATTGGAAACCTTCTAGAGCTTCTGAACTTTCACTTCAATTACAGGATATGTATTTTGATATGGTAGTTAATTTTGGTCAGCGAAGAGCAGTCAGGATTTTGCAGGAAGCATGCAATAGTAAAAATAAGGGCAGTAAACTTGTTGTTGATGGAAGGATTGGCCCTAAAACTTTAAAGGCATGCAGAAGTCTTGAACAGGATAGGCTTTTAGCTTTCAGGGTATTGCATTATTCAAAGATAGTTATGAAGAAAAAGAACTTGATGAAATATTATTATGGTTGGATCCGTAGGTCAATATCAATTTAAATCTGATTACTGGGTAACAACTGTTAGCTGGGATTGGGTTGAAATAGTTTATGCCTAAGCAGCTTCTAAAAATTGATCAGTTTCATGGTGGATTAAATACAAATTCAGATCCACGTGATATTGCTCCAAATGAATTTGCTGCTCTTACGGATGTAATGGTAGATGAACTTGGTATAATTAGACCATTGGGGGAGACTGCAACTCATGGACATATACAGGCTCAAGCAAATCAAATTAATTCTGGATATGGTGTTTTTCAGTTTAGTCATGATAGGGTTGATGGACATACAATAGCAGCAGCTTCTGATGATCCTGAAACTGGAGCTGATTATATAGCATTTTCTGAACCTGATACTGCTGGTACGGTAGATATATATAGTTATGAGGACGATGTTTGGGGTACTGCTATCACTGGAATGACTGATAATACTGCTGGCTTACGGAAGGACACTTTTTATTATGTAAGTGGATCATTAAGAGTATCAGATTCAGAATTTGGAAATGCGAATGAACCTGTATGGTATGGATATGTAGATAGATACTTTTTTGGTGATGGTACTACTGGATATGATCAAGATGATTATAGTCAGGGACTTTTAGTTACACAATGGTTTAAAGATAATGCTGCACCTAAAGCTTTAGCTATAAAAGGATTTTATGGAACTGCTACTGCTACTGTACCTGATATTAATAGCCCTATAGCTATTGAAGTAGATAGTGAATCTACAGATTCACAAACTTTAACTTCAGGTACTGATACAATACGTGATTCTGTTACTACTATAGCAATTAGAGTAACATTCTCAGCTAGTTCTCCAAATTTAACAGTAACAAGCAGCGGGCATACAGATCCTGGACTTAGTAGATTTTGTAGTATAGGCGATAAATTATTAATAACAGGTGCTGTAGATAGTGGTAATAACTCAATATTTACAGTTACAGATGTTGCTGAGTATGGAACTGATCCAGATCCAAATACAATGGATTTTGAAGAAACTGTTACTGCTGAAACTAATGATTCCGTTTTTATGTATAATTTGTCACGAAGCGAGTGGTTTGATCCTGTAAATACTGGATGGGAAGTAGCAGTATCTACTTTATATGATGATAGTAAACAGGAATCTGCTTTAAATGTTTCTAGTACTGTATTACAGCCATCAGATATTATTACAGGAGCTAATGGAATAGACAGACTTAAACTTGTTGTTCATGTATTTGCTGGTGATGGTTCTAGTACTGGACTTGCATTGATAAAATGCAGAGTTTCAGGATTTAAGATATATATGCGTAGGCAAAATACATCTACGTGGTTTTTACAATCAGAAATAGATATCACTAAAGGGCATAAATGGTATGGTAGAGGGGACTATGAAATGTGGGCTGATGCTGAGATATTGGGTGAGAGTGCTGCCTGTGTGGGAGAATTTTTAGATAGACCGAGAGAAGTAGAAACATATGAAAGTGAAACTGGGTATGATTCTTCTATTTCTTCTGTGGGCTTTGATGGAACGGCAGCTGGATTTAAGACTGCAGTAGTTGCAAATAATATTGCATATGCTGGTAATGTAAGAATTGCTGATTGGAAGGGAAATGTTAAAACTTATGGAGATGCAATTTTAAAGTCTGTTATAGGAAAGTTTGATTCTTTTGTATTAGAAAGACGGCTTGAAACTTCTAATGAGGATGGAGATTCTATAATTAAGCTTGAAGAATATGCAGATAGATTGCTTGAGTTTAAAAAGCATAGGATGAGTTTAATTAATATATCTCAAGAGTTAGAGTTCTTGGAAGATGTTTTTATGCATAAAGGTGTAGAACATCCAGCAGCTGTATGTAAAACAGATTATGGTGTAGCATGGGTAAATAAACTTGGATGTTATTTATATGATGGTCAAAAAGTTGATAACTTGCTTGAGAAGGGTGGCAGACAAATAATAAAACTATCTGATTGGGTAACTTTTGCTACTAATCAGCCTATGATTGGATATATTGCTAAGAAGAGACAGTTAATTGTTGTAGATGATATTTTTACTTCTGGTACTGGTAAGATATTTTTATATGATATGGTAACACAATCTTGGGTTAAAGGTATTAATGCTACTTTTCAAGATCAAGCCAAAACAAATTTTGTAGTAGATTGGCAAAATAACTTAATATATGCACATACTTCTGATACTGGTACATTTGCTTTTTGGGAAGACGATCCTGCAAGTTCAACTGCAAGTATTAAGACAAGAGATATGGATTTTGGAAATCCTGGTCAGAAGAAAAATGTTTATAAAGTATATATATCATATAAGGGTAATCCTAGTAGTAGCGTTGTTAAGTTTAGTGTGAACGGGGATACAGATACTCTTTATCAGTTTAATTCTAGCAATACTCCACTAACTGATTATAATGCTGATCTAACTAAATGGCATGTAACTGAGTTAGTACCTAGTACAGCCAGTCAAGCAAAAAATATTTATAGTTTTCAATTACATATAGATGGTGGAATTGATGATGATGCTAGGTTTAATGATTTTTCAATAGTTTATAGGTTAAAAGGTATGAGATAACTATGCCAATTAGTAAAACAGAACGAATTGCTAGAAAGCTTAATCATACAAAACAGGAGAGGATTCAAGTATCTAATGGAGAACCTTCTATAAATGAACTTAGGATTGGTGTTCCAGTAGTAAGATCAACTACAGAAGGTCTGGTAGAATATTACAGACATAAAAATTCTCTTTATAAGAAGGTATTAGATAGGGCTGATATTGCTAGAACTAGGAGTATAACTGTTGATAAAGAAGCAGAGACGCTTCCTATATTTCAAGCATATGTTGGTAGCAATCAAAGTAATATGACAGCAGATAGTGAAGTAACATTACAATTTAATACAGTATCTATTGACACAGCATCAGGTTATACTACTGGTACTTATCTTTATACTATATCTGCTAGTGGTATTTATTATTTATATTATAACGTAACAATAAGTAATTTTGATTCAGGAATGACAGCTGGACAGATACAAATGAAGGATGGTAGTGGAAACTATTTTGCTATTTGTAGGATAGATGATAAAGAATTTACTGCTGATAGTGCTTATGTGACTAGGAATGCTAATGCTATTGTAAGATTAAAGGTAGGTGAGACAGTAAAAGTTACATATTATCAAACTGGTGGAGATAATATAGCTGATTTAATAAGAAATATTAGCAGTACTGCTGGTGCTGAATCTATTTTTGGTGGTTACTTGCTTACACCGAAAACATTTAAAGAAACAACTCAAGTCACAGAAGGTGGTGCTAGTGGTGGTTCTGGTGGCAGACCAGGTGGGCCTGAAGATTAATATAATGGGAGAGAATTATGCCAACTACACAATATGATCCTACTAAAGATTATGGATACGGAGCAGGCAAATCCCTGTTACTTGCTGATTATGGGATAGAAAAGTCTGAAGAAGAAGAGACAATATCTAAAGATATAGAAGCAGCTGGAGAAGCTAGAACAGTTGAACAAGAAAGGAAGTCATTATTGTCATTGGTTGGAGCTGGTGTTGGATTAGCATTTTTCGGGCCTGCAGGAATGACTATAGGATATGGTTTAGGAAAAGCTGCTGGAGGTTTAGGAACAGTTGGTGGTAAAGATGTGGAAGATTATATGGTAAGTGAAGATGTAGGTAAGTTTGAGACACAAGAAAAATTTGAACTTCAAGATATAAATAAAGAACTTAGGGCTGCAGATAAAGCTGATTTCTGGGGAGATATACTGGATATTGGAAAGGTAGCTGCATTATCATATTCGATGGGTGGTGGTAGTTTTACAGATCCAGGTAACTTCTCTCCATGGCATATTGGTGGTAAAGAAGCGGCTGCAGAAGGTATGTATGGAAAGGGTATTTTTGGTAATATTTTTTCAAAAGCTGAGGGTGGTACAGCCACAGGAGCAGGTAGTCTTTGGGGGAAATGGAGGGGCATGACGCATCCTTTCGATCCATCAGGTAGCACAAGTATTGTGGGATCTACAGTATAATTATGCCAACATGTAGTGAAACATATGGCCCAAACTGGGTAGGTGAATATCCTAATTGCAGGTATGAAGCCTCTACTCCTGCTGGTCAAGGACAACAACCAGAGTTTACAGGTACTGTAGGCTCTCTTGGTTTTGAAAGCCTTCTTCCTTCTTGGGATGATTATTCAAAGTATTTTGATCCATATGATCCTACAGAAGAAGAGATGTCTACCAGGGCTGCTGGTATTGATATTGGTCAGCTTCAAAGTGCTTGGGATCTACAGTCAGGACAATTAGGGGAGGCATTAGGATTAGGTCAACAACAGCAAGGTGAAACTTGGAGATTACAAAGTGCTGAGTTAGGTGGACAATGGGCAGGACAGCAACAAGAGTTAGGTGCTGGAGCACGTAGAGGTTATCAAGATGTAACACGAATGGGAGAACAAATGTTAACTAGAGGACGTGGGTTGACGTTTGGAGAGCAAAGTCAAAGACAAGCTGAGGAAGAAGTTTCTGGAGCGTATGCAAGATCTTTTGGGTTAGGACAATCAGCATATGAACGAGCTATGGAGTCAGGTCAATCCCGTTACAGACAAGCATTAGAAGCTGGAACAATGGGTTATGAACAAGCTATGGAGACAGGTGAGCTAGCATTACAGCAGGCCACAACGGATATTTATCAAGGTTTAGAATCTGATGTTTTCGGGCAAAGACAAGATTGGAGAAGTGAACAACGAGCTACATTGAATACACTTCTTGGTATGGGTTTAGATTTAAGTGGTACAGGTGGTACAGGTGGTGGTGGTGATAATCAGGAAGGTTGGATAACTTGTTGTGATGGTACTTCTCAACCAATGGCAGCTTTATGTGGAGTTGGTAACCAGCCTTGGGAATGTTATGCAAATGAAAAAGGTGGAAGTAATCCGCCAGCAGGAACCTGTACAGATCCTAATATGTCATACCAATGTGCAGATGGAACTTGTGTAGGTAGTGCATTAGAATGTATGGATACAAGTACTGGTAGTGGTTCAGGTGGCAGCTCAGGTGGAGGTTCTCCAGGATATGGTAGTGGCGGCTTTGGAGGAGAAGATGAATAAAGGATTAGGAGATACGGTATCATCTACCATTAAGAAAGTTTCAGGTGGCAGGATAAAAGAATGTGGTGGCTGCAGTAAGAGACGTGATTGGCTTAATGAAAAGTTTCCATACAGACGTAGTGCTTTAGATGCAATTGATAAGATACAGGGTAAGAAGTAATGGCACTTTACGGTAGAAGAACTTTAGGAAGACCAGTTATAGATACTACATCTGCAGAAGCAGTTACAGGATTAGTTGGATTAATTGCACAGCTTTTTGCACAAAGTGAATCAGATAAACTTAGACTTAAAGAAAAAAAGGAAGCTCAAAGTCTTACATTACTTTCAGAACAATATCATTCAGTTTCAAGAGATTTAACAAGAGTAGAAAGTGAATTTGATGTAAGTAAAAGGCTTTATGAAACTCAAATAGGTAGGGTTAGCCCAATAGATAGAACAACAGGTTCAGATTCTGTTACTGATGATTTGTCAGTATTCTACAGAAATGAAATTGATGAAAGACGAACAGCGATGGGCAAGATTAAGAATAAGATGGATGAAATGTATTCTGACATAGCAGATATAGGTAGAGTACAGGCTGGTTTAGCGAAAGCAGTATCTCCTGAAGAAGGAGTTCCAGGAGTATATGATATTGAAGATTTTTCTACAGAACGACTATCAAAAATATTTAATGTTGATCCAAAGTTGATAACAAGATGGAGAGAAAAACAGCCAGAGCAAATACCCTCTGCAATACAATCATTAGAAAGGCTAAGATTAGAAGCAGTATCAAAGAAGAAGGGAACAGGTGCTCTAGAAACAAAAAGAATACAAGATATACAAATGACAGATATTTCATCAAGGATATCTAATGCTCGTATGTTTCAGGATATGGATTTTATTGCAAGAAGTGAGGATTTAAATGATGATGAGAAAGTAAAGCAAATACTTTCATTAGGAAAAGAGGAGGGTATGTCTTTAGGTCTTATTCTTGATCCTGCAAATGAGCCCAAGAAAGGTGATTCCAGTAATGTTATAGAAAAGAAGAGGGATGCACAGTATAAAGAAGTAATGTATCTTCTTAATACTTTTTCAAGTTTCACAAAAAAAGATGCAGTTAAAGATGTGATAGGCTTGGGTAACTTTGTTAATCGCTTATCAAAAATATCAGACTCTCTTTCTTCTGGAGTTCGACCTGGATTTAAAAAATATGTGAATGATTATTTTAATATTGATCTTGATGCAAAAGAGCATTTTATGCTTCCAGGGTTTGCTCTTGAAGCAGGTCAAGCAGTAGAAAAACCTTTTGATGCTAGAGAAATGGATCGAATGACTGCTGAAGATTTAGTTTTATCTGATTTTAAGCTTAGTGGTCTTTCTAAATTTGATTATATGGATATGGTTGATAAAGATGATGAAACACGAGATAAAATATTTTCACTGTATAGGAGATTCCATCCTAATATAAATGATGTAGATATTAAACGTAGAATAAGAGAAGTATATAATTTATTATAACATAGGGAGTATATAATGGCAGACACTACAGCAGTAGACACTACATGGAGTGAAGATTGGTTTAGCGATATTGGTGGTAAACAAGAAATACTTGATTCATTAAATCAAGTAGGAGCTGATACTAGTAATATAGATGCAATTAGTTCTTTGAATGCAATTGAACATCTACAACCAGATTTTGGATTTGGAGGTAATCCTTGGGAGATTGCATTAACTGGTGGTCAAGAAGATATTGAAGAGGGTGGGGGTATTATGCCTGAAGTAAGTCAGGAAACTGTTGATAAAATAATACCTGCTATTGCTATTGGTGCTGGGGAAGTTTTAACTAGAGCAGGAGATTTTACATTGCCTGCTGGAGCAAAAGCAAAAACAAGAACTCTTGGAGTAAAGGGAACTGCATTTACTCTTGCAATAAGAGCAAATGAAATTGGTAAAGATTTTGCTAGAGAGTTTCTTGGAATGGAGAAAGGATCTATTGGAGAAGCTACAGTTGGTGGCGTAGCAACTTATAAGACATGGAAAGGCATTCCTGAATTAGTTAAGAATATTGGTAGCAATGTTAAAATTGGAATGGCAACAGAAGTAGTTGATGATGTTGTTACACAAGCCAGTAAAAGTGCTTTTAATGAAGTTTTAAAGATGGGATCTGAAATTGGAGCATCAAAGAAAAATACATTAATTGTAGCTAATAATGCAGGGAACAGAGCAGCAGAAGAAATGATAAAACAAACTTCAGATGTTATGAAGGAGCGTATGGGAAAGACAGCTTCTAAAGGATGGGATGATGTTACTAAACGACTTATGAATCCTCGTGTATCTGCAAGGGTGGGAAGATATTTGGGAGCTGTAGCTCCTAAGTTAGCAGCTAAGTTAGCTATAAGTTCAACAGCAATTGTAGTTCCAGAAGGCATATCAACAGTATTAGGATTAGCAGGAATGGCATGGACTGCTTATGATATATTTAATCTTTCTAAACAAATGCCTGCACTACATGCTTTAATATGGGAGGGTACTCCAGAAGAGTCAGTGGAAGATGCAGTTATGAATGAGATGACAGCAGAAGACTCTCTTTTTGCTCCTGGTGAGCAGAGGGCAATACCATAGATGCCTAATGGAATATCCATTGAAGACTACCTAAAGTATTTAGACCAACAAAGTGCTACAAATTTAGGTCAAGTCGATGATCAGGCTCCCGTAGGTCAGCAAGTAAGTGTTCCTGGTGGTGATTGGGCTACTGAATATAGAAGTCTGGTTGGTGCTGATGTAGTAGATGAAGTAACTAGTGAAAATGCGGCTCTTGACTTTTTAGGTTCTTTAGTTTGGGGGGGAGCAAAGGGATTAACGTGGGGGGCTACTGAGTTTGCTGTTAAGTCTAAGTCTTGGGAACAGATGAACGATTGGGAAAAGGCTGGTTGGGTTACTGGTGAAGGTCTTTCCTTATTTACTCCTATTGTAGGCCCATTTGCTTTGATAGGTAAAGGTGGTCAGATGGCTACCAGGACTTTAAGAGGGAATAACTTTATAAGAAAGGCTGCTTCTGAGTTAGTTAAAAAAGAAGGTCTTCTTGCTAATGAGATTGTAAGTAATGCTGCAGAAAGAGGAGTTATACCTGAGTTAGTAGCCAGAGATCTAAAAAAGCAGTTCAGTAAACAACTTCCTAAATCATTAAAAGATAAATATTCAGTTAGTAAGTTGAGAAATCTTACTGCTGATGCAAGGACAGCAGAAACCGCAAGTATAGGACTTAAAGCACAAAGTGAAGGTATAATAGGTAAGATACTTACAGATTCAGGAATGGATGTAAGTGCAGGAATGTCAAGGGAGTTAGCTGAAGGATTTGTAAGTGAGTTAGGTAAAGGTAGATATGTTAATGATATAGGTGAGTGGGTAACTAGAGGTTTTGGTGGTAGAAATCCAGGTAGAATATCTCAGTATCTTGGAATGGCATCGCAGGACTTTCTTTATCTAGGACTTCATGCTTTAGGAGTTGAAAAGATAGATTCAATGGCACATGAAAGATCTGCCGATTATTCTGAGATACCGCATCATGTTGGTGTTATGTCATTAGGCTTTCCACTTATAAGAGGTATAGGAAAAGGTGGTCGTGAGTCTCTTAAACGTGGGATTAGTGCTTATTTTCAAAGGTATAGAAGAATAAACTATGATAAGATAAGTAAGATGACTAATGGAGATCCTTTGGCGAGAGAGCTTCTTAGGAGTAATGTAAACGGAGCAAACCTTAATATAATTAATTCTTCAAAACATGGTGAAGAATTCTATAAGATAGGTAAAGAAACTTATAAGGGTAAGCAGGATATATTAAGTAAGATAGATACTATGCCATTAGATCATACTGTAGGCTTGTTAAATCGAATGAGAAAAAGAACTTCACAGGAATATGTAGATAGATTTAGGCGTAATTATTTTGGTGATCTTGTACAATCTATACCTCGTATGGGAACTGGTATTCTTTTTATGAATTATGGAGCATTTGCAACTGGTCAATTTGATGGAATGAGTGAGCAGGAATTAGCCTCTCACTTATTCATGGGAGCATTGATGACTAAAAGTAAAGGTGCTTGGGATCATGCTGGTAGAAGAGGGTATATACATGATCAGTATGGAGATATAACGCAAGCTTTAAATTTTCTTCAGGTAGATCATACAAAAATGCTTCAAACTATTAATGTTATGAAGCAGAAAGATCTGATAGGTGTAGCTGGAGCTGTATATGGAAGTAATCCTATTGCTGAAAATATTCTAAATACTTTTGACAGTGTTCTTGAAGGGGACAAGATAGCTTGGAGAAATAATGGAGAATTTGTTTCTCATGACAAGTATTCAAAAGTAAAGCAGTTATTAGCTGCATACAATGCTATAAAGAAGTCTAAAGATATGAATTATGATCTTATAAGTATAGATCAAATGAACCCTAAAGCTTTGGATATGATTAAAAATGATTTAGGATCTTTAAAAATTGGTGAGAAGACAGTTGATCAAATGCATTTAAGTGATATAACTGAAATGTTATCATTTGAAACAGAGTCACAAATAAGAGCTGACTATTATAATGTCCTTGATCTCTTGAGGGAAAGATTAGGAATGCCGTTTAGTACTGTTGCTCGTGTCGAAGGTCAGCCATTGTCTGGTAAGGCATATGAAATAACTGGGCCTGAAGGAGTCAATCTTCCAAACATAATGGAGTGGAATAATTTATTAAAAAGACATTCATCTGTGTTAAATATTGATGTTATAAGCGGAACAAATGTAGACATGAAAGCTCAAAGGCTTGCTAGGGATATGGGAATGTCAGTAAAGGATTTTGATAATGCTTTAGGAGATATAACACATCGACATATGGTTGAAATAGGTAATAAGCATTTAAATCATAATCTATATTTAAAGTTTGATGAGAATATTTTTCTAACTGGATTAAGTGAGATTAAAGCAAATCAAGCAAAGTCTGATTTATATAGGGTAGTTACTGGTGTAGATACTGATAAAGCTAATGTTAAAACATTAAGAGAAGATTTTCTTAATGTGTTTGGACGTGAGGGAAGACTTCATGAAGAAATATATAGAAATGAAATTGAAGGTAAGGTTGGAGACCAGATAAGTGAAAAAGATGCAGAGAATCTTGCATATATAAAGCCATTGTATGATCTAATGAGGAACTTGTCTGGTCTAAGTAAATCAGAAATTCCAAAGACAGGTATAAAATCAGGTGATGTACAGGAGGTGACCGATAAAGCAAGAGAAATGATTGCTAGATTGCCTAATGATTGGAAGCTGGATTTATATGGTGAGGGATTTAAAGCATTTCAGGAAAGAATATTTAGTCAGGGAAATCCTTTGTCTTTTGTTGCATTTCGTAGAGCTGTAGATGATAAGCTTATTGAAACAAGGTTCCAAAATGGAGTTCAGAAGATTTTATTTCCTACTGATAATGCTATTGATAACAAATTTGCTGGTGACAGAGAAACAGCATCAAGAGTAAAGGAAGCTGTTAAAGGGGTTAAGAATCTATTTACTCCTCAACTAATAGCACCAACTGATTTTGTAAATACAGAAGCTGATATGCTTAAATGGATAAGCATTCATAATGAAATAGGTCATAGTAAAGTAAAAGATTTTGTAGATACTATGCCTCAAATACTTGAGGGACTTGGAAAAGATAGTTTGGTACTTACTCAAATTAGAACGGTAAAAGATTTAGTTAGTGAAATTAGAGATGAAATAACTAGTCCTAAAAAAGTAGTTGATACTGAAAAAATAGAAACAGCACTTGCAGAAACAGAGCTTATACATAAGGCTCTTATAGCTGAAGGAAAAATAGATAATGTTACCAGCACAAAAATGGAAGGTCTTATTACTGCTTTAAAGACTGGATATGATGAAATGAAATTAGGTGGTGTGCCGCCTCCGACTCTTAGTGAAGCTAATTATGGTAAGATACTTAAATCAATTGATGAAATGATTTTACATGAGATGGAAGCAGATCATGTAAGTAAGACAGAGCTTTCAAGACTGTTGATACAGATAGAGAATCATATTACAGGTAGAGATCCTAATTTACCTTATGGAGATGGTAAGATTCTTCTTGAAAACTTAACTAGTAGATTTCAAACACTTATGGGGAAGAAAGTATCAGAGGAAATTCCCTTACAAGATTTAATTAATGAGTTTAATACTACAGGTAATTGGAGAGATGCTAGAACAGCTTTGGATGCTGTTGTAAAAATGCGTCAATCTTATAATCCTCATCATGAATCATATAATAGAAGTGCGGAACGTATATTAAATGAACTTCAAGGAGAGAAGCTGAGACATGAAAGACCTGTAAACTTTCAGGAATTACTTACTAAGTATCCTTCTTTACAGGATCCGCTTGATCCAAATGCTATAAGAAATAAGTTTGTCACAGATATTACAAATGCATTTGATCCTGCTATGCCTGGTGAACCAAAAGATGTACTTGAAAACTATATATATCGTGACATAAAGAAGAAGTTTACTGATTCACATGAGCAGTTGGCAGAGATAGAAAAGTTTAATGATACAGAGATGCAGCCTTTGCTCCAAAATATATTTGGTAAAGCTCAAAGAAAAGTTTTATCACTAGATCATGATAAACTAAAGTATGATGATAAGCCTATGCGTCATTCACTATCAACTATGGTTCTTGATAGAGTAAATACATCTAATCCTGAGTTTAAATATGATTATATACTCTTAGAAGGTACGCTAAAGCTTCGTGATCGCACTATCAATATGGATGATTCATTCGATATTGGTGGTGATTGGATGACTATGCAGAATATCATTGATAAAGGTATTCCTGTTGATATGTCTAAGATGAGAGACGTATATGAAAATTTAAGAAGTATAAATTTTGAGATGCAGATTGATAATCTTACTGATATTGCACCTACAGAGAATAGTAGTAAAGTTTATATGCGTTTGAGTCCTAAGATGCGTATCATTTTTCCAAAGACAAAGGAGAATATTGATCTTCTAAATAGGGATTTTGATACAGTATATAGCCAGAAGGAGGCTGAGTACAGTGTAGGAGCAGGTAACAGAAAGCGTTTAAATGCCCTTAGAAAGGGGTTTAAGCATTTATTCGATACAACTGAGCAAGAGAATGACATCTTAAGGTTAAAGATGCTTTTTGTCCATTATAATAGGACTATGGGGCCAGAGTTCGATAAGATGATGAACTCAATAGAAAAAGGTAGGGGTAAAATAGAATTCAATAGCTTTAAAAGAGGTCGTCAGGCTGATGGAGGTACCTCAACTATTTTAACTAGGGAAGCATTGGAATGGTCTACTAGATGGAATGCGGACATTAGTGTTAGAGCTAAGGATAGACAGTTATTAGATGAAGGTGCTAATATAGCATTAATAAATGACGAACCTGTAAATGTAGGAGATCCACATTTCTTTAGTAACAAAAGTGTTGTACAAAAACAACTTACTGATAAAGTAAATAATATAATTACTGGTGCTGGAGGGATGGAGACACAGCAATCAAAAATAATAAATAATCATCTTCAGCGTATAGGTAAAGATGAATTTACAAGCTTAAATTCATTCTTTTTAGATGGAGGTAAGTTTGCAGGGACTGCTTTTGCTAAGTCAATAAGATCTAAAAAGGGTGGTGGTCAATGGAATGGTATGAAGACTATCATCATGACTAATGATATGCTTGGTAAGGGCTTTACTGTTTATAATCCAGAGATAGCATATGTACTTGATGGTCTTGGGGTTGATCTTATGGTTGGAAATACTGTAGCCAAGACATTGAATACAAAAATAGTTAAACCTTTTACAATAGATCCTGCTAAAAGTTTAGAGCGAGGTTGGGAAGTCGATCTTATAGGTATGACAGATGCCAACTTTATGAGAATACCGTATGATAAGTTTAGTTTATCATGGACTACGCATTCTGATCCTGGTGTTAATTATTCTTCTTCTATGTTTGACTTTCAAAGCGTTAGACATTTAGAACAAGCAAAGAAATTATATAATATAGACCAGCTTATTTCTAAAATGGGAAGAGGGGTTAATAATAATAGGGATTTTGCTAATGGTGATTTGCTAAGAGCTTTATATAAGATTAGACAAGAAGAATCAGGACAACAGTTAACAGCTGATAGTTATTCTTTAACTGAAGCTCTTGTTGATTATGGTGCCAGAGAGTCTAATCCTCTTGTGCAGCGTTCTCTTGTAAGACTATTGCAAAGTGATTTTTATAATATTCTTACAAAAAGAGGGACTCCTCATGGTGAAGAAGGAATTTTTTCTCCTGATGTAAATAATGTTCTTACTAATCCTGTGTATGCTCAGATTGAGGGCTTGCCTAAAGGACAGTCTAATGATCCCGTTGCATTGAATAGCATTTATCAGTATGGCGGTGGGTCTATAACTAGTTCTATGGCTAATCAGTTAATTGGCAGGAGTACAGCAGGTAAAGCTGATATTCAGGATATACCTTTTATAGCTAGAGATAAGAAAACTGGTTTAGATATAGTTTTTTCTTTTACTGATAAAGGTAAGTTTGAAAATCACAGTCCTCTTCTTGAAGCTCAAAAACAAGCTAAAAAACTTAAGATTGCAAGTCCAGGTATAAGGGGATTAAAGCCTGGTGAATGGATTGAAGTAAGTGACAAATCATATAAAGAAATTGAGTCTGTCTTAAATCAGTTAAATAAGCAGACTTCTAATATGAAGAATGTTAGGTATGGTGATCTAATAAAACTTCTTGCAGGTGATACATTTCCAAGAAATAAGAGACAAACAGAATTGGTTCCAATAGGTCTTGGTAAGAAGTTTGCAGAATTATCCAAGAAATATGATATACATCTTGGAATGAGTATTAATGCTATTCCCAAGGTAATGAAGGATCAGCCTTTGGTTCGCATAGAACAGGTTTTAGGTAAAGAGCTTAGTGGTCTTTCAACTTTAAATGCTTTCGATTTACGTGTAACTCTTCAAAGAGATCATGATGGTGATCATGGATATAAATATCTGAAGATGCCAATGAAAATGCTTAAAGATTATACTAATGACATGGGGGATATAACAGATTATAAACCTATGGATCAACTTGAGTATAGTGAAATGAATATGTTTGGATTTGATCGTAATGGAGTTGCTGGTGGACAAAGACAAGATATAGGATTTGATAAGATTGCTCATGATGTAGCTAAGAAGAATAGAATTATATCAAGTGTTATATCAAGAAAGGGTACTATAAGTTATCTTTTAAACTCAAGACTTACGTTGGATGGTAAGTCTTTTGTATCTGAAGAATTCAATAAGAAAAATATAGAAGCAGCTACAACAAAGGCATTAGATGTGTTTCAAAGGGGAGGGGAAATATTCCAGTCTTCTTTAGATATATGGAATAAAACACCAAAGATAGCAAATGATATTAATGCTGTTGAAAATTATTTTATTTATGGTAAGCATCCTAATTATGATAATCCAAGTTTATCTCATAGTAAGGAGAGTTTTTTACAGGATGGATTTGGAAACACTCAATTTCATAAAGATATATTTAGAATAATGCATAGAACTCTTAGTAAATCTAGGATAATGGACAATGAAGTTCATGATGCTGCAGGTCAGCGTCAGCCTAGCACTGATGAATTGCGTAGATCAAGAAGGAATATTAAATCGTTTTTTGAAAATCCAGATATATATCTTATGAGAGAATTGTTGGGACAAGCTAGAAGGTTAAGAAAAAAGAATAAGGTAGATGAATCTGATCAAAAAATTAAAGATGTAATTGATTTCTTTTACAGTAAGGTTTCTCCTGGTAGTGCTGCTATAGATAAAATAGAAAAAAGTTTACGCAATGGTAATATACCTATTGCAAATAGAACTCCAAGATTTTCAGCAGAGAATACTCTAGGTATAAAGAGCAGTATGAGTGGTCATATACTTGACGAGGTGGTGAGAAATCCTTTGTTTTATGAGAGTGACAACCTAGCAGAATCAAAAGCTAAGAATGGTACTATATTTCAGCATTATAACAGACTTAAGAATAAACTTGAAGTTATATTTGCTTTTGGTGATGTTAGTCCTGATAGATTAGATGAAATGATTTTACAGGATAAAGTATTTACCAAAGATGTGGGAGGTAAGCCTGTTTTTGATGCTAATATGAGTGGTATATTGAGCTTTCTTGCAAATAGTCAACATGCAAGAACCATGAGTTCTTTAAAGATGCTTAAGAATGAAAGATTTCCAGATGCTAATAAAATAGAGAGAACTGAAGACAGGTTAAGTAATCTTAAAAATGTAGTAGATGTATTAGATAGACAAATGAATAGAGATGTAGTACTCAGAAAAGATAAAGATTTAACAAATATTAGAAAGATACGTAAAACTGAAGATGATATTAACTGGGAGTATGTGGATTTTAATGCATTTGGTAATCTTTATAGGATAAAAGCAGATGTATCATTAAAAGATCTTGGTAAACAAAGATATATCAGGTCTATTGAATATGTCAGGCCAGTTAAAAAAGGGAGAAAAGTAAGAGTACAAAGAGGGTATAGTTATTTTGTTGATAAGAGACCTCCCAAGTTTATGGCTGTAGATAATCCAGAGGTAAGATGGAACAAAGCATTTATGGCAGCAACTCAAGTTGGTATATTAAAAGCACGTGATGTAGATCCAAGATTTGATCCAGATGGAAGTCCTATTGCATTTACTAGGTTTATTTCTGATGTAGAAGGTTTAAGAAGAGGTGTTAATGATCATTATAACCGTGCTAGGGAAGCAGCAAAAGAAAATTTAATTGATAAGGGAGATATCTTTTTTTACAATTCGGTTCAAACAGATAGAATGATAGGAAAATTTTTTAAAGACTATAGTACAACAGATAATTTTCAAAGTTTATTGAGGTTCTTAATACAGCCACAAGTTCAAAGAAATATTTATGTTAAAGAAGGTGCTTTGGAGATGCCTTATTTTAGAATGAATACTAACCTTATTGAATCTGTATTCAATTGGATGAGAAGACCAGCTTCGCAGGGACAAAAAAGTAATGAGGAGATCTTTGGGTTTAATGCAAAGGATATTATAAAGAGTATAATTAGGGATACGAATGCATTTCATGATCATAAGTTGGATCAGGTAGAGTATAAAGTGCAGCAGTATAACAGAATGAAATTAGAGGGTAAAGAAGATTGGAGTAGATTAACCGAAACTACTACTGATATTTTAATGAGGGATTGGTATCATAATCCAGTTCTTAGCAAGTACTCTAGGGATTTCTTTTTAGGTAGAGGCAATATTGTTAGAACAAAAGATAAGGATGGAAAAGATAGTTACTTTTATGACTACAGAAAAGGTGATATAGGAAAAGAAATGGAAAAGATAATGGGATGTAAATAATGAAAGATAACGAAAAAGTTATTCCATATATATCAACTTTTCAAACTTGTTTTAAAAAGTCGCCCTACCCTACGCATCAAAATTTGAAACCTTTTGTGGAGTTATAATGCCTGTAGGATGTAATGATGTTCAATCAGCAGCAGTTGATACTGATGTCAATGCTGAGAGAATGAATGAAATATATAGTTACTGGAGTAGTAAGCCAAATATAAAGAAGCGGTATTCAGATCCTGATGGATTGTATCGAAGTGATCTATCAAAAGATGCATTAAGGAGTTGGGCATCTCAAATACTTGAATTTCCATTTCAGAAGGAACAAAATTTTACCGATAGACAGTTAGAGCAATTAAAAGTTTCTATTGATGGATATAACAAGGATATTGGTGGAAAATTTAAGAATATAGCTGGTATTTTTGCCGTTCCAAGAGGATTGGCAAGGTTAGATCCAACGTCTAAGAAAATGTTGGATGGTTTGGAACAAGCTAAAAATTATGAACGAAATAAAATAAGTTATACAGAATTTGCTATTCAAAATATTAAAGATATGGTTTTATCTGCTCATGCAGGAAAAGGATATAAAGAGTTTAGAAAGATTCGTGATCAAATCTTAAAGTCTAAAGATGCGAATTTTGAATTGGACACACATAATAAGATAGAAGAATTTTATAGGTCGGATGATGGTAGATTATTACGTGAATATAATGAATTAATAAAATTACGAAGTAAGAAGCAAGAAGATTCTAATGGAAAGCTTTTACCAGCTGAATTGGATATAGCTCTTGACAAAGGTTATATAGATCCAGTATCTCAAAAAATAGTTAAATACAATCCAAAGATAGCATTAGCAGTTAGAGCATCTCATGATCTTTTAGATAAAACTGGTAAAATAGATATAATTGCTTTAAGGAAAGTGAAAGATGTTGTTGATTTAAAATATTCCAGGTTTAGCAATGAAAGGAGAGCTTTAACTGAAAAGCTTGATGCTGCAGCTGATAGAATAGAAGATGGAATAAAGCGTGGTGATTATTTTCCAAAAATAACTTTGGAAACTATGTATGAAATAAAAGCAAAGCTTGAAAACATATTACCAGAGGCTAATATGAATAAAGCCAATAATCATTTGAATGAGCTAATATCTATATCGGATGGACTTTTAGCACAATTAGGACAAGTACCTAAAAATACCAAGGCAGCAAGCAGAAATTTAAATCTTTTGTGGGAGCATGATCCTTTTGTTATACTGGAAAAGTATTCACGGGATGCAATTGGATTTAATAAAAATATTCATATACAAAGTTCGTATCTAGAGGCTCTTAAAGAAATTCCCAATTTGAATTTAGAATTTATGAGAGGTATGAAAAGCTTTATAATGGAAGAATATCTTGTGGCAAATAATGATGGAAGAGACAGACCACAATGGGTAAATGACATGATTCGTACTATTAATGGATTTCAAACAGGAAGAACTATGGGAATGAATGTAACTGGTGGTGTCAAAAATGCTGCTAGTGTTCTTCATTTTGTATCTAAAATAGGAAAAAAGTCAATTGTTGATGCAAGAAAAGCTTATCAAAATCAAGATATAAAAAATATAGTTGATAGGGTAGAAAAAGAAGAAGGATTTTTATTCACTCCAGGTGAAAGTGCTATCTTAATGGAAGGTCTTATAGGCAGAGATAAGTATAGTCAGTCAGATTTAAAATATGATGAATTTACAGGCCAGTACATTTATAAGGATACTCCTGTAAGAGATCTTATAGAAAAATCAGCTGATAAATCTCTTGGAACATTATTAATGTTTCACAGGTGGACTGAAAACTCACAACGAAAGTTTATGTTTAGAACTTCGTTTATTAATAAACTTCTTGAGCTTAGAGCCACAAGTCTTTTACCAGAAAAAGATATGGAAGTATTTGCAAAGAATTTTGCTTTGAAAATGGTTAATGGGTGGGCATATGAATATGCTCCTTTTGCAAAGAATAAATATGTGCGTGGTGATGGATATATAGTTGATGAGATAGGGGAAACATATATAGTAAGAAATCCTATTAAACCTGCAATGCAAGAAGTCGCATTTCATCTGCTTCATTATCCTATGTCTTTACTTGAAACTCATATTAGTGAGTTAAAAGGTGCAGGACAATCTATTAAGGCAGGTAATTGGGATTCTCCTCAAATGCGCTATATGATGAATTATGCAGGTGTATTTGGAATGATACAACTTGGTTCTATAGTATTAAATGCTAATTTAAATAATATACTAGAGAATGAAACTTTAAACAGATTATCAAGGATTGAAAGAGATCTGCTCGACTATGACGATGAAGATAGAGCTACATTTGGATTACTTTCAGAGTTTACAGGCCCATCAATAGGGCATTTAAAATATTTTAGTATAATTAGTGGTCTTATTAAACTTGATTCTCCAACTAAAAAGATATTACTTGGCAATGTAGATTATACAGAAGATACTGAAGACAGTAGAAGATATACTGATTATCAATACAGTACAGAATATGGAAGATTTAAACATAAAATATGGCCTGCATTACGTGACGGAAGGAGTACAGATTTAGTCCGACATTATCTCGCTTGGTATCCAGCACCGTGGATTAAGGAGGCTAGGGAGGTTATAGGATTAAAAAAGAGTAAATCTAAGTATTCCACGAAGGATATACTAACCTCCCTCCGTCAATTTTGATAACATAAGGGGCAGTTGGCTAATATATCCTCCTCGGATATGTACCCTCCTTAGATAACACTCACTCCAACTGTCCCTTTCTATAATTATTCTATTTCAATTATTGAAGATATCTTTAGATGACGAAATAAATGCACTCTAAAACAGAATGACGTATTCTCAAAAATTAGATATATATCAATTGGAAATAGAAGTATCCTAAAGAATCTGTGATGTTGATCACTAATAATACTAGAACCAAACCATACTCCAGCAAAACGTCCACCAATACCATATTCATTCTTCATAAGTCTATCTTTCTTCAGGCATTGAGGATACAAACTTATCATCCAGCCAATCATCAAATCGCATAATAATAAGTGTTTCTCCTCTATCTTGTTTACATACAACGGCATCTACATGCTCACTTGGCAGCAGGAATGATGCTAACTTCTTTCTACATTTAGCTTGTATCTTTACTAAAGGGTTTTTGCCAATGGTAAGATCCACTTCTTCATGAAGACCTAATGATTGACCATTAGATCCCCATGCACGTACAGCAGTAAAACCTGCTTTCTTAGCTTCGTTTACTATCTCTCTTTCAAACCTATTGCCTTTAGCTTTACTTGGTGAAGGCATTTTATCTCCTTTTCTTATTACTTTAATTGATACTACATCATGTTCTAACCACAAATACCCTTTTGCTATATCTATTTCAGTGCTTGTGGCACTTTTATTAGGATATAGTATAAATCTTGCACCATCAGATGATGTTACAAACCATTCATAAGATATACCATTTGGTGTTTCTTGCATCATCTTATGCTTCTCCTTTCTTGGAAAATACAAGTTTAACTGTGTTTAGGTTATTCATCACAACCTGTACAACTGCATCATAATCTTCAGGAATCATATCATTAGCTTTGAAGAATGATAATGGTATAGTTAGTCTACCTCTTTTGTCTAGATTGCATTTAGCTATGTTCATTTTTTTGTTCTCCTACATATACTCTTTTATCTTCTCCTACATCTGCTTTTAAAATTTCTATCACTTCCTTACTTCTAAATCCATCATCACCTATCGCAATATCTATTGCTTCTATTATGTCATCTACATAGTATAATCCATGTGCTGCAAAATACTTTTTTGATGCTTCTTTTATTAACCATTCTTGCATTTTTATCCTCCTTTTATAGAAAAATTAGGGGAGAAGCCAACAGTTCACAAGCCAACCCTTCTCACGTTAATGTCCACACACCATGAATAGAAAGGATATGCGAATAATTCTCCCCTAATATTATTTGTTATTAAAATCCCTGAAATACGTTACAGTTTCATTATATCCGACTGTCTTGGTACTAACAGAGCCACCTGTTGGTTTTATGCTTTTCTTTACTATCTTTTTTAAGATAGATTCAGCTCTATACAACTTATGCTCTAAATCGGATATTTTGTCCATGTAATGCTTTTCTGGCATTTCTGAATCAAAAACTCTTCCCATCTCCTCACTCACTTTCTTATCTATTGGTTCAACAATTAATGCTAATTCTCTAAACAACATATTTACCTCGGCATTCCTATTCGATTCTCTATCCTCTTAATTCTGATTGATAGGTTTAACATATTCTGTTCAATCACATCTAACTTACTAATCATCTTAAGTAAATCTTTCTTTACTTCCTTAAGTCCCGTTGTTGATTCTTTCTTAACTACCATTTTTCTTATCCTCCTGTCTTTTATGTAAAAACTTTTTTAATCTTTCAATTTTATCTTTTTCTGTGGTTCCTCTTAATTTTTGTAATCTTATATAAGCTGAACCATCCTTTTTAATCCGACCTTTTTTATACATATCTTCATAAAATTCAATTTTCTTACTAGTACTTGTCATAATTTTTGCTCCCAATATCCATCTCTTGAACCTTTAATATCTTTTCTAGCATAATGTATATCAGTTTGCTTTTGCATATCATCAGCAGCTTCCTGTAGATACTCTTCATTGAATTCATCAGCTGTAGTAGGCTCAGATGGGTAATACTCTTCACAAAAATCTTTGCATACTTTGTCTGCTATGTCTTTCTTAAATATTTTAGTTATAAATATTGGATACGAATAGTTTCCTAATGCATCTACTACAATTGTGTGAAGATTCCTTTTTGGCTTTTTATCTTGTTTTTTCATTTCTTCCCTTCCTGTTCATTACTAATCCAATATATCCTATCAAATCTAAAGAGATTCGCTTTATGTTATTGTTTTTACAGCTTAAAGCCCATCTCTCTACCATTCTGCTTACTTCACTATCAAGAAAATCAAGTGTTTCTGCTGGTAATTGGATCTTGTGTTTACTAAAAATTTGCCTAACTTTTGTTTTTTGCAGCATCTCTTCTCTTCTTTCTTCTATCTTTAATTTCTCTCCATATAACTTCATATATAAAAATAAGAACCACAACTTGTATTGCAACAAAAAGTTCAAATAACAATATTGTTTTCATGTTTTCCTTTCTAGAAAAAGAGAGAGACCACGCTTAACTGCCTGTCACCGAAACAGTATTAACGGATGGTGGTTTTAGCCGTCAACTCTCTCTTTTATCTATTATCTTACGATTCTGCTACTGGAGTTAATTCCTTCAGTGCAGTTAATTTACGCACACATTTTTCATTTGTCTGTAAATCAGCCCAAGAATTGATTTTGGTATCATCTTTTCCACTATTCCAGAATGTATGAGTACAAGCTTGTGTCATGTCCCACATGGTGTGATTATTTCCATTAGCTGGTGCTTCTGTAATGAATCTATCCACAACTTTTCCCCATTGTGTATAACCAAGCACATCTTTACTTAAATGATGTCTTACAGACTTCAATTTATCAGTTGTATCAACATTGATATTGTTTAATCTATCAAGATTATCAACTAACTCTGGCATTGAATCAGCAGCATAAATAATTGATTCTTTAGCTTCACCTAAAACTTCAGCCCAATTAGAATTATTAGGCGTATGTCTGAAACGAAACTTATTGAACCATTGTCTATGTACCATTCCATTAAGGCATGATAATACATTGACAAAGATCTCAAAAGATAATGAGCATGTCATATCATATGCATTACGCCACATCAGTCCCATTGCAACCTTGTCTCCTACCTTTAATTCATGAGTGGCAAAACCATTATCACAAATCTGAGTCATCATGTACTTGCTGCCATCAAAGATCTCCTTACCTGTTTTCCAACTTCCTGGTAAACTTGATACAAGAGCATCTGAAAACTCTTTGACTTCTGCATTTGGAATTAACATAAACTGTTCACTTACAACACCACATTCATAAGGTTTATTGTATATCCCGTCTTTAGTCTCATATGGCACTTCCATCTTTATGGAGTACATTTTCGACTGCATACCACCATCCTCAGTGAATAATGGTACCTTCTCTATTGAGGTATAAGGCTCGAATGTATTCATTCGTTACTCCTTTGTTTTAAACCACTGACAAATGGTTTTGTTACTAAACTCACTCCAGGAATTGTCTTTCCCTGTTTTAACTCTTGCAGTATCCTCTTCTTATCCAATCTTTCTTCCTGTACAAGAATAAAATACTCTTTAGGAATTATGCTTTCATCTTCAACATTTACTGCACCACTTGAATTTCTAATCTTTACTGGATTAAATACCGAATGTTTAGGAAGACTGCCTACAGCTTCATGGTTGTTTATAACCAACTTCTTAACATATTCGTTATCTTTTCTGATAGAATTCATAACAGCTCTACATTTATCAATGTGTTCTTTTATCATGCTTACTTTTCTGTCATTATCTGTGTATAGCCAGTAAATGCCATCTTCTTTATCAAATAATTCAACAAATAAGCTTTTAATTTGAACTTCTCTCTCTTCTGGGTCTAGCATATCCAGACCCATTTGAAGTTTCATGATATCTGTAGATATCTCATGCATTTTTCTCTTCTTCATATTATCCTTCCATTCTTTCTTTGATCAACATCAAGTCTACAGTTGAGTCTTTCTTGCTCTCTATTCTTTAGAGTAATAAGCTCAAGATGTTCTATAGATCCACTAGCCCCTCTAATTGGCTTTAATGCTAGTATCTTATTTGCATTATAGGATATCCTGAATGATCCTGAAGGACTTGCTATATCTACTCCAGATTTAAAAGCTTCCTTGGATAATTCCCATATTCCTATTACAATACAATTTAGATCTTTAGATAGATTCATTATTCCTTCAGAAATATCTTTATCCTTTGATATCTCGTCTCTGAACCTTGATTTCATTAATCCACAGTGATCTATAAATATCACTTCAGGCTTAAAATCAATAACATCAAGCTTTTTTCTTATCTCCCATGGAAAACATGGTTCAAATTCAAACTCAATATTCTTCATCTCAGGCATTCCATTCTTACCAGTTTTATAATGTTCTACTAGAGATTCTTGATTCCATCCATTATGAATCATTGATATCCTTTCCATCACTTGTCGTCTAGACATCTCAAATTCCATGAAATATGACTCCTTCTTGAATGCAAGCAACCAATTTAATATTAACATTGACTTCATTGATTCTGGTGGAGCAGTGATAAGTATGGTCTCACCTGGATGTACAGGAAAACTCTGATCATATATACTACCTATGTCAAGAGGTTCCTGATTAGATGAATAGAAAGTTATAAGTTCTTTCTCAAGATCACTTATATTGTAGCTGCTAATAGACTTCTTAGACTTGTACAGTTTGCATTCTGGCGAACACAATCTATCTTTTATCTCCGAATTACATCCAAAGTTGTATCCTTCACCATTATTAGCATTATATACTGAATCCACTATCTTTTCCATCTCACTTTCAGTAAACGGATTTTCAGCTGAAGATATCTTTACTCTCCAATACTCCATAAATATCCTTACAGCATCTTCTGGAAACCTAATTCTCAGATGAGAACCAAGAGTTAAAGCTGCCTTATGTCTAAATCCGTATGGAACATTCTCCATCATCTTTTGGATACATATGTAGTTATTAGATATTGATGTTCTACCTTGAGAAGTAAACTTTGCTTTCGGAAGAGATTTTGTTACATCAAATGAAGGGTTTGTATCTAATTCTTCAAAAATGAAGTTATCTCTTGGTTTAGCAGCATTTAAATCCAGCCAATGTTCATCTACATCTGCTATTTCAGACCGTTTAAGCGGTACTTTCCAATATCCTGAATGAATTTTCAAAGTATTTGGTACTCTGATTAATCTCGTTCTATCTATTACAAGTGGATCTGCATAATCATAAATACCTTTACTCTTCAAGACATGCTTAACTTTTAAATGTAAATCATTACAAGGTTCCCATCTGAAAGCAGAACCTGAAATATGTACATGAAAGCCTTTTTCTCCAGAGAAATAGACTTGTACTGGTATAGACACTTGAGCATCTTCTAATAGATTTAGTAATGCAAATGTCAATTCCTTGGCCTGTTTTATATTTGCACCATCAACATCAAATATAAATTCATCAGGCATGTATAGCTTTCCTCTATATCCAGATAATGTCTTCTTGGTCTTAACATGTTCAACTACTTCTTCATCATAGTCCCATAAGGACATAAATGTGTCAGATGAAATGTTATAAAATGAAGAAATCTGGCTTGGAGGAAAGAAATGATGGCGATTGGTAAGCGAAAACGCATACTCTTTTAATATCATAACTTATGTCCCCTTAATAACCAGACTGAATCTGTTCTGGTTGTTTGTTCTTTAACATCAATTACTCCCTTTTCTTTCATATCCCTAAAAACTCTATCATATGTGGAAGGGGATCCTAATCTTCTACCATATAATCCAACACCTCTTTCTGAGAGACCTTGTATATCTCTAGTACGAAATCCCAATTTTCTGTTATTCCAGTACCACTTTATCATAGCTTCTATATGTTTCCTAACTGTAGGCTTTAACATTTTTCCTCCTTACATAAAAAAAGGTTGATAAACATCAATCTAGACTGACATCTATCAACCTTTAGTGTTATTTGAAAGCTAGAATGGTGCTTTCTCAGGAGGATCTGTCACACTTTGTGCAGTAGCATCCATTGAGGTTTTAGTTTGTCCATTCGTTGCTTGCCAGGAACTAAGACTCCTTTCGGAACGAGTCTTCCAAAAAGATACGTCTTTCTCTGTATATGACAATTCATCTGTCTCCATCATAACTGGAGCTGGTTCACGCCATATACGGGCATATTCACCATCTCCTGTATTCTCTCGGTAGAATAGAACATTAATTTCTTTTCCACTGAGATTTTCTGTATCATCATCATACTTTATGACTGGTTTACCAGATCCATTATCAATGACTTCAAGTATACCAGCATTAGCAAACCTAAACCAATTAGAAATTCTAAATTCCTCTTTGGTAGTCTTGTTAATGGTCTCATATACACGAGCATTCATATTATCTGGATAATCCTCGAACCAAATATCTACAAACTTATTACCATTGTAGTTATCATATTTGGCATTCTTTATGGTTAACTGTTTCCAACCAGCTTCATAATCTGCACCACCAGAGCCAATTGTTACTGTTTTAATTGCCATTTGTTTCTCCTTTATTAATTAAAGTAGCTAGGCTTTTTGTTTTTCCAGTACCTGGACTTCCAACTACCAGTATTCTCGCATTTGAGAATCCTTTTTCTAAGGCAGCTGCAATTACAGGCTGAAAATCTTGCTTTATATCAGATGGCAAAAGATCGGTTCTATCTTTAGCATGCTCATATATGTCAGAATGTTTGGTCCTCCACATATAATCTTCTGAAGCACCATTCTTCTTCGTATAGGTATACAGTACAAAATCAAACCATTTACTTACATCTTCTTTAGTACTGCCATCTATATATGGCTTAATCTTTGTTCTTCCATCTTCAAGGGTTTCAGTCTTACTATGGCATGTTACAACTAGTACACCAGGAACTTTAGTAATGAATTCAAGCAGCGTATCAAGAGTATTCTTCAATTTGCCCCATGAATTCAGTTTCATTACTCCACTTTTATCAACTAATGACCTTTGATATTTCTTTGCTAATTCAGAAAATGAATCAATAATCAAAACATCTACATTAACACCATTCTTTAAGACAGTATGTTCTTGAATCTCATTTATTACAAGATCATCTGATATCTTCTTTGAAACTTCTACCTTTTTGGTAGTGTACATTGAAGTTATAATGTTTCTGAAGTCATTGAATTGAGCTGGTTTTAAAACTGGACAGTTAAACATTTCCTGTATTTCAGCTTCTCCACCAAGGGTGTGGGAACCATGTTCTGTATCGAACATTAGGATCTTATCCATTAAATCCTCCTCCTTCTATTTTGAGAGATAAATAGTCAAAAGATCGACCATAAATCTACGATTTAGCGAGGGAGTAAGCTAGAATAATCAGCCTACTCCCATGCCTTATTATGTTAATGCAACTGGTTCTAAATAGACATTATCAAGGTCACCATCTCTCCAAGCCAAAGCTTCTTTAACGGTATTCATTGTAATATCCCTACTCCAACTTTTTCCTGCATTATTGGGTACACCTTCAACACATGTTTCACCTGTAGATGGATTAATCATCTTTAGATATGTTGCTGGGATTGTAGTAGTATCTGATTGCCTTATATTGCTTGCAGGGAAAGAGAATCTTAACAATTCGTATTTCCTTCCATCAATCACATCTTTATCAATACATACATTGGGTACACTTTCAAGAATAGTTTCCATCCCGAAATGTTCAATCAGTTCAGTTCTTTTAGCTACATTAGTTAAGTTAAAAGTATCTATTGGCTTTACTTTATCCCAATTACCAAGTTCTTTAGCTTCTTTTATTAATCTAACTACACGTGTATTACCATAATTAGATCTTGCAGCTGCATTCTTGATATCTCTATCATCTTTATAGCATTTATCTGTATAAGCTCTTACCTTTTTAGGAATTCTGCTTAAAAGATTACCATCCCAATCAACCTTCATTGGATAAAATGTTGCAACTTCTTTATCACTAAAATTGACCAGAGTACCATTTCTCAGATATCTTAGACCTGAATAAGGTATTATACCTAAACTCAAGAATCCTCTGAAAGTATATGACCAATTTCCTGGAGTATCATCTTTAATCTGTCTATAACCATGTTGTCGACTATGACTAAAATTACCTGATATAAATGTAAAGTAGTCTTTAGTTATCTTTATAATTGGAATCTTATGATCTATCCTGTTATACCATCCTCTATCAAATCCATAAACATTTATAGTTTTTGATCCCATCTTTACACAGTGAAATGCAAGATGCTTGTATCCATATCCAGCATATAAAGAAAGAGCATCTCCTTGCTTTCCACTAATAGCTAAATCACGTAGTTTATCTCTTTTATCTAGATTATGATTTTTATCAATATGAATACTCATTAATCCACCACATATCTTGTTGTTCCTGAAATATGATCAAACTCTCTAACTATGCCAACCTTGTAATGACCAGCAGGAATAGTTAAAGCATTATGCTCTTCATGCTTAATAACAGCAGCATTACCTGTAATCTTAATGAATTCAGGTACATCACCTACTCTTGTTCTAGTTCCACCAAATGCAGTTATTGCTACACCTGGAGCTTGTTGTGACATTCTAAAAGAGTGTGTATGTCCAGTAGCTTCACCATGAGCAACTGTTATAAC
>Ga0208182_1000376_pt1 | contig 33184 bp, 42 predicted proteins | sample MalvireepMed_906_FD_184248 | JGI IMG/M metagenome (GOLD analysis project Ga0208182, IMG submission 184248) | Marine viral communities from the Global Malaspina Expedition - Malaspina viral metaG DeepMed_906 (SPAdes) (version 2) | ecosystem: Environmental > Aquatic > Marine > Oceanic | place...
GGGCGAGGTCGTCGCGGGCCTGGGGATGTGCGGGGAGGAGCTGGCGGCGTTCGCGGTGATGGGGTTCCTCATGGAGAAGAAAAAAGCGCCCTTCGTCAATGCGGGCATCGTGATGGAGCAGGTCAAGCGGCTGTTGTTCGCGCATACTGTCAGTCACACGCGGGTCGTCGTGATGGCCGTGGAGTCGAACAAAAAGCGCGTCCAGGTGCAGGCCGGGGAGATCCCGAAAACCCAGGTCGTCCGCATGGATAAGCCAGAATTTCAGAAGTACATGACGATCATCGACGTTTCGGCGCTGTGCAGCCTCATCGACATCGCGCTGTGGACGATCCCGCTCAAGCTGCCACGGGTTGAGGATTGCATCGTCGATAAGTAGGCGCGGATGCGCCGTTTCGAGGCCGTCCTGGGGGGTCAAAATAAACCCCTTTTTTACCTGTTTTTGTTTAACGGTTAACGGGGCCAGCGGGTATTATATAGGCATGGAAAGAACGGCAACCACAACAGGAAGGAACGGAACGATGAGAACAGCGATGACAAGCGGACAGAAGGAACTCCTGGCGGCGATCAGGGCGGCGGATGTCGAGGCGAAGGCGGCGGACTATAACGGAACCATCGAAAGCATTAACTGGGAAGTGCGGACGACCCCGGAAACCGCGAAGGCCGCCGGGTGCTTCTACGCGCCCGCCGTGGCCGTTCGAGGGCTTCACAGTCGGGGAGTCCTTGAAATCGTCGATTTTGACTACAGCAACGCCCCGGCCTGGATCGCCTTTGGTGTTCGCCTCGTCAAGTAACCACCAACACCACCACGACAGCGCGCCGGGCCTTGAGCCTGGCGCGTTTTTTTATGGGACCACGCGGCCCGCGTAGGGGTTCGGGCCGCCGCCCTTGCCGAAGCCGGGATCGGGCAGCGCCCCGGCGCTTTGCATGGCGGACATCATCGCCGTGTCGCTGTCGTATTTATTGCCGCGCCAGCTCGACAGGATCGCGCCGTTCGCCTGGAGCAGGCCCAGGCTGTCGAGCATCGTCCTGGATACCTCGACCACATCGCATCGGCAGTTGTAGCCGATGGGGGTCTTGTACTTTCTCCAGATCGGCGAGTCCACGGCGGCGATGAGGCCATCGCAGTCTCGATGGTTCGTCCGCGTGTCGTCGTCGTTGATCGATGAGAACTCGAACGCGCCGACGATGCGGCGGATAACTGGATCTTTCAATTGCTCGAAGCGGCCCTGGGTGTAGCTGGTATTTAAGTTTGTCCGGTATACCGTCTGCCCGTATGCCTTCGACCAGTCCCCGGTCGCGGCGATGATGTCCCGCGTTTCCGTTACGGGTCGGCCCTTCTCGATGCCATCGGCGATGGCCTTCTGGACGCGCTGCGTAACCTCCAGGCTGTTCGCCTTCGCCAGCGCGAAGTTCGGCCCGGACATATAGATGTCCTGCACAGCGAGGTAGCGCGGAACGCCGGGGGCCACGTCCTCGGCAAGCTGTGGGGTCCGGTTCACTATGTCGCGGATCGCCTCCACGAAGTCGAGGCCGGGTTCCGCCGGGCCTGCCGCGCCCATGATCTGAGAGAGTGGCGTTTCGGCGAACATCGTAGGGGCCATCGCGGGCGGCGCTGGCTCCCTGGCGGTGTTCAGGAACACACGGCGGCGGCCTGTGAGGTCCGATAGCGTCATCGTATGGCCTACAAGCTCCGCCAGGGCTTCGACCGCGCCCTCACGCTGATCCCAGGAGCCGCGCCCGGTCTGGAGCAGGAATTCCGCCTTGATGAGCGCCAGCATCGCCTCGTTGAATAGCGCCGTCGAGTGATGCATCATCTCGTACATCTCGACGTTCGGCGAGAGTGGAAGCTGGCGCGCCATCTCTATTTCTTCTTCTTATCGCCCAGCTTGCCAGCCGCGCCGACGATGGCATGACCTCCCACGCCGATGGCCAGTAGCCAGGTCAGGCTCTCGATGAACTGATCCACAGGAAGATGGCCCAGGGCCGTCATCAGGGTGACGGAACCCAGGGCGAAGATGATGAGCGTGTTCTTTCGACCGCCTAACGCTTCAAAAAGTGATGACATTTTCAGGACTCCTCACGGGTTCGGGCGGACGATGCCACGGCGGACGCGCCAGCGGCGAGGGCCGCCACGCCTGCGATGATCCATGCGCCCCCGTTCGTCGGGTTCGCCGGGGCGTGTTCCGCCAGGGTTGCGATGGCTGGCCGCGTGAACGCCTCGATGGGCGCTGCCTCGCCGTCCGGTCCCTTCTCGAAAAGGGACGCGCAGGAGGTCGCCATCACAGCCAGGAATAACAGGGGGATCAGGTTACGGGGCGGCATTGTCCATCCTTGTCTTTGTGTTCTCCGTCCGGGCAGCGTTTGCGCTTGCCGCTGGGCTTCTCGGCGGCGGCGTATGCTTCGGCGTGTTCCTCCAGGTGGCCGTCGATGAAGTCGTCAAGCCCCGACAGGTCGGCCTCGCCGTTCTCGTCAACCACGATGGAGATGCCCGACTTGCCCATCCTTTGCTGCGTTTCAGGGTTGAAGCCGCCGCCCTTTACCTGCTCATGGTCGGAGATGCGGATCTCGTCGAGCCAGCTATCGCCGCCCGGCTCGGTGATGGCGATGTATCTCGATGTTCCGTCTATCGATGTATAGACATCGGGGCGAACATCGATGCCTGCCTCCTCCAGTCGGCCCAGGACGGCCTCCTGGATGGCATCGTGATGGCCGCCGCGCTCCTTGTCTCTTTCTATGTCCGCATCTATCTCGGACTTGAGCGCATCTTCTGCGGCCCCTTCTTCTGCCATCTCGTCAAGGTCGCGGCGTACAAAGTCCGCCAGGTCCGCATCCGACAGGTCGGGATCGTCGAAGGATTGCCGGGTAAGGTCGATCCACTCATCGACGGTCTTTCCTGCCACGGGGTCGGGGTACTCCAGGCGAAGCTCCGCGAACGGGTCGCCCTCCGCGAACTTCCGGGGCCGACCTGCGCCGAACTTCGCGCCGGGGGACTCGCGGAACGGGAAGCCGCCGGGCGCTGGCTCCTCCTTCTCGATCACATCGCCCGCGTCGATGTCCTCCTGGGTCGGCTGGGTTAGGCCCAGCTTCTCGTATGCCTCGCTGGCCTTGATCGGCATCCCGCTGTTGATGGCCTGGCTGAGGATCTGCGCGTTCGCCGCGAAGTCGTCCCGGCGTTCGGGTAGGATCGAGAATTGGGGCATCGCCGCGTCCGCCAGGCCAGCCGCTGCAAGCTGCGGGCGGTTGTTTTTCCAGAACAGGCGGATGACCGTGTCGCTTATCGCTTCGGATACGTTCTGCTTGTCGAAGTCGAGGATCAGGTCGCTTACTGCGCGCTCCTCCACGGCGCGGGCGTAGCTCCCGGCGCTGTCGCCGCTTTGCCCGAATGGTAAGACAGACCCCAGGAGCAGGCCGACGATTTTCTCGTCCATGTAGCGCAGGAACTCAAGAAAAGCGGCCCCCCCTCCACCCTGGCCGCCGTCGATGTGTTCGATCTCGTCCTCCTTATCGATGACCGCAACGTGACGGCCACGCATCGATTCGAGCATCGATAGCATCTCGTTTTTCACGCTGTCGGAGTCGCGGCCCAGTTCGCCGGGGTTCGCGTGGAGATCGGTTTTTGCAATCAACATTCCGCCCGCCCATTTTTCCAGGGTCTGGAGGCCGGTCTTCATTACTTCAGACTTGGCCCAAAAGAGGAAATAGACAGATTCGAGCAGGGGCCGACCGCCGATGCCTGTTAGACGGTCCTCTTCGTCCAGGTAGATCACCTTGATGAGCCGTTCGGCGAACTCAGGGGGGATAACCACAGGCCACGGGTCCATCAGCGGGTAGAAGCGCGTCTGGACCTCGACAGTTTGGCGGCCATCTTCGTGCGTTATTGTTTCGGGCGTGTAGATGAATCGCTGTTTCGAGATGTTCCGCAGCTTGCGCGGGGTCCACCATTTACCACGCAGGCCCGCCAGCGTTACCATCTCGCGGGTTCCCTCGGTGAATGCGTAGGAGGAGCCGCGCAGGACGGATGTCGCCAGCAGGGCGCGGGCCTCGCTGAATTTTGCTATGCGGGCGAACGCATCGGCCACAACGTCCGCCGCCCTGGTGTCTTCGGGGCTGGGGTTCTTACGGCCTGGCTGGATCTGCCACTCACGGCCCGCGACCATGTGCATCCGCGTCTGCATGGCCTGCGCCAGGACCGGGTCGCGCCATGCCTTCTTGATCCAGATCTCCGGGTCTTGTTCGATGGACCAATCGGGATCGATGAGGCGGTAGTACCATCGGTATGCGTTCGACAGGGCGCGGGAGTATAGTTCCGCGTTGGGGGATGTGCCGGTGAGCATTACGGTCATTGGTTAATCTTCTTCCTCAAGGTACACGCCGCCATCTGATTCCCTGATCTCCGAAGGCTTGCCGCCGTAGTCGGAGGGCTTCGCGATGTCAAGGACACGCGCCGCCCTCCTGTGAACGGGTATTTGTGAAATATTAACGGCTGCGGGGCTGAAAGTCGATGATGGAAGCTGGACAAAGCCGCCAAGCGCCATCGACAGGCAATCGACCTGATCGTCGTGGGCCGTATTCGGAAATCCTAGTAACTCGGATTCGAGATCGGCGCGCCAGGGGGCCGATGCGGGGAACCAGGCGCGGCCCGCCTCCATCGTGGGCGTTGCGGCGAGGGCGCGGCTTAACTTGTCGCGGTCTGGGCGTACCTCGCGGACGGGGATGCCGCGCTTCTTGAGCATCTGGCAGATGGCAAGCTGGAACCCGGACGACTCGACCCCGACGATGCGGGGCTTCCACCTGGCGACCCCGGCCTCGACAGTTGCGAGAAGATCGGGGCCGTCCATTCTGCGCCGCACCTGGTCAAGCATCAAAAAGTGGTATGATTTGTCGGCGCGTATCCTCATCCAAGTTTGGATCACTGTGTAATCCGCGCTCGACTTCAAGCTGGCCGCCAGGTCGATAGTCTGGAACACCAGGCCCGCGTCCGCCGGGACATCGTGCGCGAATCCCTCGGCGCGCAGCTCGATGACCTTCTGCCCGCCGTCCGCCCAGCGCCAGTAGCGGAACCAATCGGATTTCAAGACCTCGCCGCCGGGCGCTGTGGGTCGCCCCTGGTACATCGCATTAAACCAGTAGGAGCCGACAACGCCCCGCGTTCTCTCCAGGGCTTCGGCGCTGTATCGTTCAGGCCATAGCGCCGCGCCGGGCTTGCGGTCCAGCGGGTCGTCGTCCCCGGCGAGGGCGGGCAGGTTGATAACTTCCCAGGGTTCGCCGCCGTCCCTCGATTCGGCGATCAGGCGGCCCGCCAGGTCGTCCTCATGCCAGCGCGTCATGACGATGATGACGCGCCCGCCGGGTTCGAGGCGGGTGTAGAGCGTGGATGCAAACCAATCGAACTGCTTATCCCTGAGCGTGGGAGACATCGCATCGGATGAGTTTCGGATAAGATCATCGCACACGCAGATGTCAAAGCGTTTCCCGGTTATCGCGCCGCCTGAGCCAGCGGTCAGCATCTTCCCCTTGGTCCCCTGGACCTGCCACCAGTCGGCCCGGCTTACCTTCGGATCAGGCTGTACGCCGAAAACCTGGGGGCCGTACATCGCCAGGGTGTCCCGGCATTGGCGACCCCAGCCCGCCGCGAAGTTCGCCTCGTAGCTGGTGAGCAGGATCGACAGCTCGGGGAACCGGCCCAGCATCCAGACGATGCCATAGTGCGATGTCAGGGTACTTTTACCATGACCCGGCGGCATCGACACGATGAGCCGCTGCGTCCTGCCCGTGGCGATGTCCATCAGGCGTTCAGTCAGTAGGCGCAGATGGGGGGTCAGGCTCCAGCGGTTGTTCGTGCAAAGCATCGCCAGGCCCGCCGGAGTCTCCGCCGCCAGTCGTAACCACTCTGAGCGCGTCAAGGTATTTGCGGCGCTCTCCGCTATCGTTGAGGATGAGGGCGTTGATGTTTCCATTGATGGGAGTCTCGATATTGGTTTCCAGCCGATGCACCACGGGGACATCGATCCCCATCAGCCGGGCCCGGCGTTCCATGATCTTAAGCAGTCGGTCGATCTTCGAGTTCAGCCGCTTGACTCGCGCCGACTCCCGGCGATCCTGATCGTTGATGCGCTCCTCCTCGTCCTCGATGGACTCGCAGGCGGTCGCCGGTTCCAGGTCGTCGTCGGTCGGCCACAGGTGAGAGGCCAGGCGGTCGAGCCTCCACGCCTCGACCTGGCGCAGCTCGTCGCATGGCTCCTGTAACATATTGCGGAGGGCGCGCTGGACTACGGCGCGGGGCGATGTGTGCCGCTTCCAGCCCAGGGCATCGGCGATGTGCTGATAGGTATGTCCACGCAGGCGAAGCTCGACAGCCGCCGCAGCGCGGGCGGTCAGCTCCGGGTCGAGGGTTGGATTATTCACCAGGGGGCGGCCCTTCCTGCGCGGTATGCGGATCGGCTTGTCCACGCCGGGCAGGTCGCCGTTCGCCGTCATCGCCTCCAGGTCGGCGGTCAGCGACTCGCCGGGCGCGGGGGCCTGGTCGCTGGGATTGTTTTCCGCCAAGGGTTGATCGTTGTCGTTTTTTTCCCCCATCAGGAGGTGAAGCCCCACAGGTTTACATAAGTTTCAGAAAAGCTCCCCGCGCCCGTAGCTGTGATGCTGCATGGGTTCCCCTCGGTGATCTGGATCGGGCTGGCGAAGGAATGAACGATAGCCTGCCCCGATGGTGCATCATCCGCGATATCCTGGTTTGCGGTCCTGAAGGTGATGATAGCCCCGGTGTCATCCTTGATCTCGATCTTTACAGCCCCCGCTGTCCCGCCTGCGTCATTACTCGACACCGCAAAACCCGCGATGTAGTGCGACTTGTTAGACTCCGCGGCATGGGTTGCAAGCGCCGCGCTCGCTCCGCTTGACTCCGCCGACTCCGTCCAGGTAGAGAGGAACGCGGAGAGCTGCCCCTGTAGTTTTTCCAATGCCATGATCTGATCCTTTGTTTTTGAGCTGTTGAACTATGCGGAAAGAATAACGCCGACAGGCGGGGGGGTCAATATATCCAGGAAACGGCCCTGGGGGTTTCGGCCCCGCAGAATGTTACCTTCTCCCGCGCCCTGGTCATGCCGACATAGAAAAGCCGCGTCAAGCTGTCCGGGTCGAGCCTCGATTGTGAATCCCCCTCCATGCTGAGATCGGGGAACAGGTAGACAGAATCCGCGCTCCCGCCTTTTACGCTGTGGATGGTCCCTGCCACCAGGCGCGGAGTCTCGCGCAGAGCCTTCCCGCCGCCCCTCCCCTGGACCTTCAGGGCCATCCGCATCGCCGCCTTGTAATGAGTCTTTAGTATATTCTCGCGCATAAATTCGGGATCGCCCTTCTCGATCTGGGTGATGAGGTTCTGGGCCGCGACAAGGTTTGATTGCGTGAAAATGTCCGCTATCGTCTGGAGGTCCACAAGTTCATCCGCGCCCTTGCCTTTGATCACTCGCTTGATGCTTTCCTTCGAGCCTCTGAGCATCCCGATCTTTTTAGAGTCAATAACCTCGACCCATCGCCAAAGCTCCCGCCAGGTCCACAGGCGGGGATCTTCCCACGTTTTCGGATCGGGCCGCAGGTATGAGGCCAGGCGGAAGCCCGCGCCCTTGTGGACTCGCAAGGTATTCCATCGCCCGTCCTGTCTACGGTAGGGGTTATGAAACGGAACCCCGGCCCCCTTGAATTTCTCCAGCAGCGGGGAGAGCATATAGGCGCAGGAGGACAGGACCATCACGCTCATCCCCTCGTCTAAATCTTCGCAGACCGCCCGCAGAACAGGATGGGGGTTTTTATATGTCAGGCTGTGATCGAGCTTTACGATGCCGCCCTCCCTCCTGGCCTTGTACTCCTTCGGCTCCCTGTGAGAAACGCGGCTGATCCATCTTTCCGCGTAGTCCTTGATCTTCGAGGGCAGGCGGTAGCTTTCCCGCAAGAATTTTTTATGCTCAGGATCTACAGGTGGGAGAAGAAACGCATCCGGGGTAGCGCCCCGGAACCCGTAGATGCTCTGGTCGTCGTCCCCTGCCATGATCGTTTGCTTCATTTTCTGGCCCCACTTACGGACCAGGGCCAGCTCCAGGGCGGAAAAGTCCTGCACCTCGTCGAAGAAGCCCACGGAGGGACAGCCGGGCGCGTAGGCCACATCCTCCAGGGACTTCTCGATCAGGTCGGTAAAGTCCATATACCCGGTTTCCGCCTTCCAATCCTCCCAGGCGGTCGCCGCAGCCTTTACTCCGTAAGGCCAATTATCACGATCAACCATCTGGGATCTGCACAGGTGATAGCGCAGGAGCGGCTTTCCGTCTATAGACTGCGCCAGCGGGTCGTCCCCTTCCCCTCTAACCTTGCGCCTCAAGCTGGGATTCTTCCCCGCGATGTATTTGTTCCACTCCTTGATGTGGGCCGATGTCTCCGCGAGTTCAGGCTGGCCCAGGGCGCGATAACAGAAAGAATGGAGCGTCCCGACCCGTTTATCCATGCCTGGGATCTCCGTTCGGCTGGCTATTTCATGCGCCGCCGACCGGGTAAAAGACACGACCAGGAGATCGTCGGGCGTGTATTTGTCAGATGCCCGCGTGATGCTGTTAGACAGGTAATGGGTCTTACCCGTTCCAGGCGGACCAAAGACTCGAAACTCCCCTCGCGGCTCTTTATTCATCCCATCTCCTATTTAACTATTTTTATTATATACACTTAAGAGAACGAAAAAGGACGACACCCCCCCATCTTCCTCTGTTTTCTTCTGTCTGACATTGTCTGACATTGTCAAACCCCTAAACCCTTCCCCCTCTTGTGTTTCCTGCTTTTGTTATACAGTTTGACAGTTAGACAGCGTTTTCTTCGATTCTCCAAAGTAAAAAAACCTCCTCTATAGGGGAAACATCCTTACACGCCGGGGAAGTCCTCCAGCGGCGCGGCCCAGTAGCTGGTCCCGATGACCTTCCCCTCTATCCTGGCTCCTACCTTCTCCCGTGTGAACCCGGACAACCCCAGCATCTGTGTTATATCGGCGATGCTCATCCGTGTCCCTTCCCTCATCAGCATCTCGCGGATCTTCGGCGCACTAACAAAGATGCGCCCCTTGCGTTTAAACGGCGACCGGCTGGGCAGCGCCATCGCCCAGCCCTCATCCCCGGTGTCCTCGAACGGAACGGCCCAGGTATTGCACAATCGCTCGACCCATTCGCGGACCTCGTCGCGGTAGTTCCCCGCATCCTCGTTCCTGATCTTCTTCACTCGCATCAGGTTCTTGAGTATATTTTCCCACCTGGCCCGCGTAACGCTGGACGGTATAACCATCCCGAAATGGAGGATGAACAGGTCGCGCAGCCCCTGGACGCTGCGAAGCTCCCGCACCGATCCGATGGGTACAACGTCCAGCGATCCGCCGCCCGTGTCCACCTCCAGCCAGAACCGGGCATCCTGCTTTCCATGCTGATAGAACCCGATGATGGCGTATCCCAGCTCATGCAGCCCAAGCATCGTCCCCAGGTTCTTAAGCACATCATCCTCGCCCGCGTTGATCTCCTCCTCCAGGGTAACAGACGCGGCGCTCATGTTGTTGTCGTTCTCCGCCCGCAGGATTGTATGTAACAGATACCAGTCGCGCCGATCCAGCTTGAGGTCCATCGAGTACGTCCGCCGAAAAGCGATGATCAGATCGACCACCTCCTGGACGCTCCATCCCGCGTTCAGCGTGATGGCGGCGAGGCTGAAACAATACGCCGATGGGCTGTCATCCTTGAAGTCGGGCCGGTTATGCGCCCAGGTTCGGGCGAACTTCGCCGACATAGCGCACAGCCCCCGGACCTTCTCCTGGTCGGGCGTGGCGTTCGGGTCGAACTTGATAGCCTCCAGGAGTGCCTCGTAACGCTCCTGTGTCCGCGCAGAGGCCGCCGGGCGCACCTGTTGGCCCCTTGTGTCGCCCGTCCCCTCCAATCGCCTTAGAAGCGACCCCACGGCCTCTCCGCCGTTCGCTATATCGAGGCCGTACCGCCTGATCTGCCAGCCGGTCATCACGAAAAAGCGCCCCCGGTCGTAGACTTCCAGGCCCCCGCGCCTGTGCCTGCACCCATCGGGCAGCGCGCCACGCAGGATCGCATGAGCGCCCCGGCGCGACTGGCTCATCTCGCTGTAGGTTTTCAGCTCCCCCAGGATCTCCAGCGCCTCGTCGTTGAGCTTCCCCGACTCCTCATCGGCGCAGTTGTCGAGGTCAACCCCGACCAGGCCCGCGCCCTCGCTGAACACGAACCCGACCCCGGACGCGCCCGCGCCCTCATCCCAGTAGCTGATCGCATCGTCGAACGATGCCCAGGTCGCCGGGTCGTTGGTCTTCGCCCCGCGCCCCGTGGCTATATTGATGGGGATCTTCGTGGTTTTCCCATCCCTGGCCTCGGCGCGCCAGGCGACCCACTGGGCGATGTCCCGCATCTCCTGCGGAATTTTTAGAAAGTCCTCGACCGTGAAATGTTCCGCCGTTCTCTCCATCATCTGTTCTCCACCTGTCCACTAAACCAACACCGAAGAAAAAGATGGAGAGGGATGGTCAACCACTACCATCCCTCCCCGGTTGCACCCTGCGGCGAGACAGGAGCCGCCCGGCCTGTCATGAGCAGAAGGCCGGGCCAGCGGCTCCGCGCCGGTCATCGGGCGCGCCGCATTCAGTCCGCCGCCTCCTGCGTGGCAGCGGACGCGTCCCTCGACAGCGAGGGCGCGATGTCCTCCTGGTAGAGTTTCATCCGATCCGTCTGCTCAGGAGACAGCGGCGCGACCCGGCGCGCCACTACGCGGGAATAATTCCCGCTGTTCCCCTTCGCCTTCTCCAGCTTCAGCCCTGTAATCGCTCCCCAGTACGGCGCGGAAGCGTTCAGCAACGCCAGGAGATAGCGGTCGATGTTCTGTAGACTCGAAGGCGGGATCATGACGACCATCGGGAGAATAGAGTCGGGCCGCAGGATATACAACGCCCGCTTGAGGGTGCAGGCTTGCCCCTTGCCGCCCTTCGGGTCGCTGCCCCATTGAGACATCGGGCAGGTTATACAGTCCCGCGACTCGGCGGGCTGGTCGGCCTGGATCGCCCCGATGCCTGTAAGCGCGTCATCGCTTCTGCACAATGGCGGCTCCCCGTTGATCTCAGCATCGGGCCAGTAGGCGCGCATCTGTTTCTGGTGAACGATCACGCCCTCGATCTCGTCGATCTTCTCGACCCCGTCGAGGCTTTCGATCTCCCAGGTCGTCCCGCCCCCGGCGGGTATCGGTGCGCGTACCAGGTCCGCCGCTGTGAGGGTGCGCCCCGCGAGGTTCCCCTGCAACAGCGCGGACAGCTCCGCCGCGTCCTGCTTGAAGATGGAAAACTCTAAATCGTTACCGCCGTTCGTGGATTTAACCAACGCCTGGGCGGGTTGCTCGGTTTTCTTCTTTGCTGGCATCTCGCCAATCTCCTTTTGTTCGGTCATCGTCCCGCCTTCGCGCCGCCCGCGTGGGCCGCCTTGTTCGAGACTCCAACCCTGGTTACATTGTAAACGCTCAGTAACGCCCGGAGCGCCTCGGGCAGACAGTCGGCGGGATCTGTTATTGTCTCTCCTTCCTCGTTCCGCCTGGTCAGTTCTTCACGAATCCATGATTTTATTTTTCCCACGCTGTAGGAGTGGACCGCCGCCTCGATCTCGCAGGAGTCGAGCGCCGCCAGCAGCGCCCCGGTGTCCGCGTCCTTCTGCTTGTGGGCCTTCAGGTCCTGGCGCAGGTAAACAGTCGCGCCGCCGTCGAGCTTGATGTTCCTCACGCCGTCCCCGATCATCGCCTCGACCAGGACCCCCTCCAGCGCCTCGCGCTGCTCCTTCAGGTCTTTGACCTGTCTCTCCAGGCGGTCGCGTTCGATATCGATCTCGACGATCTGATGCGCGATGGTCCCCTTGGGGCTGCCGCCCACAGGGATCGGCGCGGCCTCCATCGGCGTGGGCATCTCGATGACTTTCCCCTGGGCCTTCTTCTTCTTCGAGGCGGTCGGCTTCTTCGTCCCGTTGCGCCCGCGCTTCTTCGTTACCTTATGCCGCCGCGCCTTCGCCCTGGCCTTTTTCTTTTTCGTTTTGGTAGCCATCTGTTTTCTCCTTATGGGTTAGAGGTTGCCGCCGCGCTGTGGGTCGTAAATGGAAAGAGAAGATGCGGGGGACGCTGGGGCGGGATTGGTGAAGTTGAAATGAAGAACAACGCGGCGGCCTCCTATGATTTCTGAACAACCGGGGACAGCTCCCCGATGACTGCTTCGATTACTTTTTCTTTTTTCGCGAGGGCTTTGTATATCGCCTCGTCGATGGTCTGCTTCCCGACAAGCTGGATGAAGGTCACGGGCCGATCCTGCCCCGGCCTGTGCAGACGCGCCCGGCTTTGCAGGTAATCCCCCAGGCTATGCGATGGGCTGTAGTAAATCCCATAGCGCGCCCGCGTGAGGTCGATGCCCAGTCCCCCGGCCTGGATCTGAATCCCCGCGATGTCGCCCTGCTCCTCGGTCCATCGCCCCGTGTCGATGTCCTTACGGCTCCCTGAAACCTCGCAATACTTGCGGCCCAGGCTGTCGGCGATCCGTTGAACAGTCGCCAGGTCATGCCGAAATTTACAGAACACGGCGGCGGGTTCGTCGATCCCTTCGAGTATGTCGCGCAGCGCGTCCGCCTTCGACGTTCCGATCTGCTCGACCTGTTCAAACTCCGACGAGGGGATCGGCAGGTAGCCGCTTGTTATTTGCTGGAGCCTGATGATCTTCGCCAGGGCATTAGAGGCGCTGATATGTTCCCCGGCCTCCTCCAGCCACGCGACGAACTCCGACTCCATCCCCATGTAGGCGCGGTATTCCTTGGTGGACAGCTCGACCGGGTGCGCGATGTCCTGGGTCGGCGGCAGGTCCAGCACATCGGCGGCCTTACATGAGAAGGTAATGCGGTCCATCATCCCGGCCAGCTTGTCGAGGTTGCGATGCGCGACGACCTGCTTATCCTGGAAGCCGCCCATCGTGGCGAACTCGCCGCGAAACTTTGCGAAGCTGGAGCCGAACAAGCCGACATCGAGGAAGCGGAAGATCCCATATACATCGAGCGGCGAGTGAGGCATCGGCGTTCCGGTGAGCGCCAGCCGCCGATGCGAACACGCAGGCAACCGGGCGCAGAACCTGGACACCTTCGACCCCGGACTCTTGATCTTGTGGGCCTCGTCGAGAACGACCCATCCCCAGTCCTGCGACAGCACCCAGGTCGCCAGCGGCTCCCTCCATAGGCTTTCATAGTTCACGATGATGACGTTGCGCCCTTCGCCCAGCGCCTTCTCCGCCTCGTTCACCTTGCGCCCCACGGTCCCGCGCAGGATGTGGGGCTTGAGGTCGCCCCGGCTGTGCATCTCGATCTGTTCGACCCAGACAGGCAGGACCGACAGCGGCGCGACGATGAGGACGGGCAGGCCGGGATGGAGGCTTTTCCACGGCCAGCTATCGCGGGCGATGGATGTTTCCACGCTGTCGATGGCTACCTTCGTTTTTCCGCATCCCATCTCCAGGGCCAGCAGCGATGCCTCGCGTTGCTGCGAGAAAAAGAAGGCGCGCATCTGGTGTTCCCAGCTTTCCACCTTCTCCCCGCGTGGACGCTTATACCTGATCTCGTCATCGGGGTCGTGAGCAATCCCCCCGGTCGGCTGTGCATGCCAGACAAAGACATTGACGCGATCCCAATATATGTCATCGAACTCGATGACGGTTTCCCACAGATTCTTACAGCGGAGATCCCTGGCGACCGCCAGAAGCTCGGCGCGTCCGCAGGGGGTCATCGGGACGACCCACATCCTGCGGCGCTGATCGTAGCGCGAGGACACGATGCCGCGCATCGCCTCCAGGTTGCGGTCGAAGTCCTCGGCGCTGGTGTCCAGCGTCATCCCGTAGAAGTAATTGGGATCGGTCCCGGTCTGTTCTATGGCTATGGGTGCTTGCATTTTATCGCCTTCTCCTTTGCTACTGCGACCCGGCGCATCGACTCTTTACCGAAAGAGTCCCAGGCCACGCAGACGCATCGCCGCTTCTTGAGAATGTCCAACCTGTTAAAGAACAGCCCCGCGCCCTGGCGCTCCAGGTCGGCGGCGCGATGGCGCAGGTAGCGCGCCTCCATCTCAGGGTAGAGGACGCGGACGACCTCCTCCGCGCTGCGTTCCTCGAAGTAAATAGAGAACGCCTGCACGACTGCGATGGCCTTTTCGATCTCATTGAGTGGTTGCATCTCCATTTCAAGATCGACACGTTAACGGTAAACGCCCGGCGAGTCAAGGGATGACCGCGCAGATTGCGATGGCCAGGGCGAGGCCGCCCCACAGGATCACCAACAGGACGACAGTCTCCGCGAAGTCGTCCCCTGTCCTGCCCTGTCCGCCCTTGACCAGCGGCGGGTCTTGCCTGTCGTCGTTCAGCTTTCGCATCGTTCTCTCCAATCTCCCCCTTTTCGGGGGTACTTAGGGTCGGGTGATGATCTTTTCGTTCGTCAGGGGCCAGCACAGGGCGCGGCTTTCTCGTCCGCCGCCCGCTTTTTCATCGATTGCCACATCCACAGCGGGATGGCGCTTTCGTCCAGCCTGTTCAGCGCGTGGCACAGCGCCCGGCGCGGCCCGCATTTCCGGGCCAGGCCGATGCGTGTGATCTTCGCGGGCGCTGGATGGGCGGCGGCCAGCGTCCGCGCCCCCTCCTTCGCCTCCCGGATCGTCGGGAAGTACCGGCGAATCACGCCAAACCATTTCGCATCGTCGGCCTCGTCCGGGATCGCCACGCGCCAGATGATCGTCGCCTCCCTGTCCGGGTTCCCTCCATCCTCTTTCCATTCACTCATCCTTCGTCCTCCTCCTCCTCCTCGTCCTCGTCCCAGCAAGGCATCGCCTCCCACTCCGCAGGCGTGAAGCCGGTTTGCAAAATCTCCCGCTGATCCTTCGTCAGCTCAGGGAACGCGTCCTGTATTAATTTCCCAGCCTTCCAGTCGAAGAGCGCCTGGCCATCGACGATGATTATAAAAACATCGCCTGTAACCTGACATTCCCGATGAACCTCGACGCGCCCATCGTCGCGGGCGATGAGCGTGGCCGGTAGTATCTTGATCTTTTTATCCATCGCCTTCTCCTTATGCTCCGCAGTTCTTGAAATATTCGACCATCTCCATCGCCTCGTCGGAGCCGCCATCGACCTCCGCGACCGCGCCCAGGAGGGGCGACTGCCAGCGCAGAACCGGGCGGCCTGGCGGCCCGCCTAGCGAGATGCTGATTTCATGGCGGCGGATCTCAATAATAAAGCCCTTCCCCTGCTGGCCGCCGCGCTTCTCGGTGATCCGCCAGGTCGGGGCCGTGTCGTCGCCATCGTACCCCAGCCATGCCTCGCGCTTCATCGGGTCGCCTGTCTGTTTCCAGGTTACGGTCATCGGTTGTTCTCCTTCTCTTGGGTTGTGGTTGCTGTCGGTCTTTTTACTTTTCCGGGTTCGCGCAGGGATCACAGACGGCGACCTTGATGCGGTAGGGCGACCACGCCCAGGCCGGGATCTCCTCGACGGGCCGATCATCGCGGCCCCAGGTGCAGGTCTGCCCGGCGCTGATGGACTTCGTGGCGTACTGTTCGCCCTTCTCGATCTTGCCCTTGCACAGATGACAGTCGCGATCTTTCATGGATCGTTTTGTTTTCACGCTCTCACCTCCCAAGCCATGCCGATGCCGGTCCACTCCAGGCGATCCCATTGTTCATCGGTTACTTCCTGTTCAGCATCTCCGCCGCCCTGCTCCGCAAAGGCGAAGGCCGCGAACGCCTCCGCATCCTCGCGGGGCAGGTTCGCCGCCATCAGCTTGTCGATGGTAGTAGCCAGATGCCACTCCGCCGCCTTGCAGGTTTCGGTCAGGTTGATTCTGTTCTCGCTCATCGTTCCGTGTCTCCTTCTGTCCGTGGTTGTGGTTGAGTCGTCCCCACGACTGCCCCGGCTGGGGTTTACAGTTCCTCGTTGGCGATTCGGGCGAGGTTGTCGCCGTGTTTCTTGACCAGGAACGCCTTAACCTCCGGGGTGAAGGGATGGTTGATGGTCCTGAACGCGCCCGCATCGTCGCCTTGCAGAACAAATAGGGTCTGTTTCTTACACCAGCGGGCGATTTGCTTTTTCTCCTCCGCCTCGTCCATCAACCCGTCGATGATCTGATCCAGTTTCTCGCAGTCGTAGGCCGTTTCCACGGTTTCGGCCCACGCCTCAACCTTGCGCCCCGCTTCGGCGTTCTCCCATCGGTACTCGTTGCACCCTCCGCGCCCCTGGTTCGACACAACGCCGATCCGCTTTCCTTCGTGGTAGACGCTGGCGCTAAAACAGGCCGTTTCCTCCGACACATCCGCATGAGTCTTTACATTCTTAAGAGCGATCATCCTTCTGTCTCCTTCCGTTGTGGTTGCCGTGTTCTTTCCTTCCATGCCCATAGAATACCCGCTTCTTGTTTAACGGTCAACACCAAAAGGGGGAATATATAATTTTTTTTTGGGGCAATATCGGCCCACAAAAACGCCCCCGGCAGGGGATGCCGGGGGCGCTGGCGATTGTCTCGATGGGTCTGAAACCTTACAGGGGCGGCTCAGTCCACGGAACAGGGCGGAGAGTCCGCGCATCCCAGGTAGTCAGGCGTAGGGTCTGCTCCGCAGTCAAACGGGGCCGCGATGGTGTTATCGCCCAGAAAAGAAAAACGCAGGATAGCGATTGGATCGGAGATGTCGAGCTGGCCGTCATCATTGGCATCCGCCGCGTCGAGGCATCGAACAAGATGATCGCCGTCCGGGTGCATCAGGAAGTAGACCAGGCGGAAGGCATCGGACACGCAGGCCGCCACGCCGTCCCCGTCAACATCTCCGCGTATAAAGTCGCCGCTGGACTTCGGGCAGGTTTCAGCCTGCACCCAGTTCCAGCAGAAGATCGCGACGAGCAGCGCGGCGATCCACAGAATAAAGGTTTTGGTTCTCATGGTTGATGGTTTCCTCAATGGTTGAGTGGAAAACCATCATCCTGCAATTCAAACCCCGCAGATGCCATCGCACTCTTGCATAAAATCGAACTTGAGCTGGTTTTTCTCCTTCGAGAAGTCCAGGGATCGCAGCGGCTGGCAGGAGTGATGGAGAAAGATGGGGCGCTCCGCCCCGGCCTTCGTCCTGTTGCGGATCATCTCATCGACCTGGCAGGCTTCCTCGAACGCGGCGCGCTCCTCCTCGTTCCCCTCTTTCATCTTGAGCCAGTGGGCATCGTCGTGATAGCTGCAAAAGGTACAGGCCGATTTTGCCAGATCATCCATCGGCCAGTCGTGGCGCTTGAGTATGTCGATGCATTCGCCCCGTGGTATACGGGCATCGACGAGTGGATAGTCATTGACGATGAACGGGTAGCGGGATGGCTTCATCCTCATCACTTCCTCGATGCTGATCCCAAGGAGGCATTGTACTTTTTCCTTTATACGCTGGCGCGGCTGGTAGCCCAGATGCCCCCGGACCCATTTGGCGCAGGGGGTGATCTTAAATTCTCGGCTGCATTGGCGGCGAAGGATTCCCTTTTTGTCGGTCCTGGTGTCGAGCGTGTACGCGGGGATCGGGATAAATCCATCGGTTCGCTTGACGACATCATCGAGGGTCGGCCCCTCCGCCGCGCAGGTGTAGATGGGGATGTCGCTGATCTCTTTCAGGGCTTCGAGGTGTCTATATACCCAGGGCGGCTCCGCGCCCACATCTGCGAACAGGGCGAAGTCGGCGCGGGGGACTCCTCGCTCCTCGGCGTTGCTCAGGCAGAGAAGCGCCGACGACTGAACCCCGGCCCCCAGGCTGATATATCGTTTTGCGTATTCCATGCGCGGCAGTTTAACACCTAACAAAAAAACCCGCACCAATAAAGGGGAATCATTGGGACGGGAACCCGGCAACGACAAAGGAGAAAGCCATCGCCTGGTTTGATGTATAGTGTACAGATGCAAAGCGAGGCATCCATCGTCCGGTCGATTGTAAATCATTGCCGCCGCCGGGGGTTCTGGTTCATCAAAACCTGGGGCGCTGGCTTCGGGCGTGGCGGCGTTCCCGATCTCATAGTCTGCGCCGATGGCCGGTTCGTCGCGCTGGAGGTCAAAAACGAGGCGGGCAAGGTGTCGAAGCTACAGGACCTGGAGATGCGCCAAATAGAAAAAAGCGGCGGAGCCGTACAGGTCGTCCGCAGTCTCGACGAGGCCATCGCCTTTTTGGACTTGCATTGCTAATCGTTGGGCGTTAAACTTCGCACCAACTAAGGAGGAAACCGATGGCCGATGATTTCACCTGTAAGAAATGCGGCGACAGCTCGATCCATTACGGCAAGGGGAAATGCGAGAGATGCTGGAGGGCCGACTACAACCGACGATGGATGCGCGACAAGCGCAAGCGCCAGAAGGAGGAGGCGGCGAAGTCCTGATGATAAATCCCCCGCAACTACTCAGGGACCGATGGATCGTCCGCAAGCTGTACAAGGCCAGCCGGTCGCCGTATTGGTATTTTAACCTCCGGGACAATCTCACGGGGTTAGTCATACGGAGATCGACAAAGCACACCGACGAGCGGCTGGCCCTCGAAAGCATCGACGGCGTTCTCGATGTCCTGGAGGGCAAGACGGGCAGCCTGGTAGCAATCGCCCAGGAGTTGCGCGGCCTGGACAGGACAACCCGGCAGATCCATCAGCGCATCAATGATCTGGAGTGGAGACTGGATGATGTGCTTAATAAATAAACTCCCTTCGAGGCGGGGTCGCGTCCCTACTCAGCGCGGCCTCGCCGTTTTATCTTGTTCTCATTACTTCTTTTCTTTTCTCTTGGGCGGGCGTAGCGAATAAATGACGGCCTCCTCTGGGGGAGTTTGGCTCCGTGATCGCCGTGACCGCCCGCCCATTTTTCAAGTTTTCCAGGGCGGCATTTTTTCAACCCGTAAAAATGAAAGGTTGCCGGGACTCTCATAAAGCAGAACCTCGACACCGCCAGCGATTGAAACGGATAGACCACCGACGATTAGCTGGCCGCCCTGGTATTTTTTCAAACAAGGGAGACAACTACGATGCGCGTTTTAGTTGCCTGTGAATATTCGGAAACTGTCCGCGATGCCTTCATCGCCCAGGGACACGATGCGATGTCCTGCGACATCCTGGCGACCGAACGGCCCGGCCCCGACCGCTGGAAGCTCCGCAGCGCGACCTACCAGGGCATCGCCGATGCGATGGCCGACCAATGGGGAACGCCGCAGCCCGTCCAGGGGGAGCTTTTCCGATGACGCTGCCCGGCTACGAAGTCCCCGGCAAAAAATACGATCTCACCTACATCGCCCTCGGCGCTGGGGTCCAGTCGTCGGCGCTCCTGTTGATGTCTAACCTGGGCCTGTACGATGTGCCACGCGCAGATGTGGCGATCTTCGCCGACACGGGCGCGGAGCCGCCAGATGTCTATCGCGTCCTCGCAGAGCTGGAAAAGGCATCATCTATCCCGGTCGTCCGGGTGAGCAGCGCATCGCTGCCGGGATATACGGGCGACCTGGAGGCGGACTTCGTGGGCGGGGCCGTTCACGCGGATCGCAGCTTTGTGAATTTGCCGTTATTTATACTTGGAGAAAATGAAGATGGCAGCCCACGGCGCGGATTCACGCGCCGGGGCTGCACGAGTAAATACAAGATCGAGCCAATAGAAAGATATGTAAAGCGCGAGATGCTCGGCCTCAAGCCGCGCCAGCGTGTAAAGTCAAGCATCCGGGCGATGATGGGGATCTCCTGGGACGAAGCGCAGCGCATGAAACCATCTAATCATAAATGGCTGGATCTTAGCTATCCCCTCTTGACTAACCGCATCCGCCGCGAGAAATGCCTGGAGATTCTGGCGCAACACGGCGGGGCCGGGGGCTGGCCTCGGTCGGTTTCAAAGTCGGCCTGCTACTTTTGCCCCTTCCATTCAAATCGGGTATGGAAGGAGATGAAGGAATGCGATGCAATACCAGGCCATCCCCTGGAGGGGCTTTTTACCCGCGCCTGCGAGTTTGATGAGAAGATCCGCGACCAGTCAAAAAGCGGCCTGGATGGTAAGGCGTTCCTGCACAATTCGCGCAAGCCTCTAAGAGATTTTGATTTTACCAGGGGCGGCCAGATGGAGTTTGATTTTGATGGCGCGGGCGACTTTACGGGCTGCGATTCGGGGCATTGTGGCATATAACCCCCGCGCAACATTGAGGGACCGCATCACCTTCGAGGCGGTCGTCCTCTACGAACACAACACGCGCCCGGCCCAGATGGTTCTCGACATTTACCCGGAGAAGGATGGCCGCTATCGCGCAAAGAAAGAGGCCAGCGTCGAACGGTTCGGCCTGCTCCATCTCGTTGATTCATTGGACACAGACCATCGCCATCGCCTCGTCCAGGTCATTCTCGCCCAGTACGGCGCGGAAGCGTTCGACAAAGTTCTAAAACGATAGAAGGGAGACAACCACGATGGGATGCTCGGATCGAACGTGCGGCGCGCCCGACTGCGGGCGCTGTTACCCCTGGATGGGTCCATGCGAACATTGCGGGGGCTATAGCTGCGTCTGTGAGGATTACCGATGCCCATTCTGCGATGGGTTCTGGGAGGATGAGGACTTCACGCCGGGCGGCGAGGAGATGAAAGAGTGCGCCTGCCATCGCTGCTCGGAGTGCAACCTGCCGACCGAACACCAACCGGACCCCAGGGCCTGCCAATGCGCGAGATGCGAGGATTGCGGCGACCGGGTCGCCACGACCTGCGCCTGTTAACAAGGAGGGATGATGAATGAGCAAGAAAACGGAAACCCCATCAGGACGCTGGATCTATATACCGGGGGCGGCGGGTCGCTCCTCGCCGGGCGACTCCTCGGATGGTCCTGCGCCTGCGCCCCGTCGAGTTCGACCCCTACGCCTGCGCCGTCCTCGAAAAGCGCCAGGCCGACCTCGGGGAAAGTTTCCCCATCTGGACAAACGCGGAGGACTGGGATGCCTTCGGAGTCTGCCCCGTTACAGGAGAGCGATGGCGGGACCGCATCGATGGGGTCGTCGCCGGGTTCCCCTGCCAGCCCTTCAGCGGGGCCGGTTCTCTCAAGGGCCAGCACGATCATCGGAACCAATGGCCGACAGTCGCCCGTATTCTTCGGGATCTTGGACAGGGATGCCGGTTCGCCCTGCTGGAGAATGTCCCCAACATTTGCAACGCCGGGGGAGATTATTTCGGCCAAATCCTCGCCGACCTGGAAGCCCTCGGGTTTAATGCTTGCTGGCAGACTCGCGCAGCTTCCAGCGTGGGGGCGAATCATCGCCGCGCCCGCCTGTGGATCTACTGCTGGCGATGAGCAGCCGATGATGGCAACGCCCACGACAAAGGCCAACCAACTATGCCCATCGATGGCCAAGCATCCCGGATGCCGTGAGCTTGCGCGGCGCGTGAAGATGTGGCCGACCCCGACAGCATCCGAAAGATCAGGCATCAATCCGAAAACCGGAAGCGGGGCGGGCCTGTCGCGGGCGGTGAAGGCCGACCAGGAGCCGGGGATGACGCTCCATCCGTCCTTCGTTTCGTGGATGATGGGCTGGCCCCTGGGCTTCGAGTCGCTGGACGACCTGCCGCCGAACTCGATGGCGGACTGGGACCAGGCGATGGCCGATGGGTCGTGGTGGATAGAGGAACCAGACATCCCGCGAGTCGGGAAAAACATCCCGGCCCGCAAGGATCGGCTCAAAGTCCTGGGAAATGGGATGGTCCCCATCTGTTTCGTCGCGGCGGTCCTCGACCTGTTGCAATTGGTGGAGAGTCTCGATGAAAACTGAAATACACATCGGCGACTGCCTCGAAGTCCTGCGAACGCTGCCCGCCGGGTCGGTGCAGACCTGCATCACCTCGCCGCCGTACTGGGGGCTGAGAAACTACCTGGACGCGGACTCGCAGATCGGCCTTGAGAAAACCCCGGAGGATCATATCGCCGTGATGGTCGAGGTGTTCCGCGAGGTGCGCCGGGTGCTGCGCGATGATGGGACGCTGTGGATGAACTACGGGGACACCTACGCGGCGGGAACCGATTGGACGAGGGCGAAGGGCGCAAGGGCGAAGGGCGACCGCGATGGATCGACAAAGACCCCATCGCTGGGGAAGGCGGCGGGCCTCAAGCCCAAGGATCTATGCGGGATGCCCTGGCGGGTCGCCCTCGCGCTCCAGGCCGATGGCTGGTGGTTGCGGTCGAGCATCATCTGGGCAAAGGGCGTTAGCTTCTGCGACACCTACAGCGGGAGCGTGATGCCTGAAAGCTGCCGGGACCGCCCGACCAGGGCGCATGAAAATCTCTTTTTAATGTCGAAGGCTCCGCGCTACTTCTACGATGCGGACGCTGTGAGGGAGAAACACGCGGAGCCGGAGCGCAGCACAGGGAAGATGGAGGGGTTCGACACCAAGGGGACGGATGGGCTGTCGCGCCCCGATTTTCGAGAGGGCGGCAAGCCGCGAACCTACAACCCCGCAGGCCGCAACCTGCGCGATGTCTGGATCATCAACCCGCAGGGCTTCCCCGGCGCACACTTCGCAACCTTCCCGCCCGCCCTGGTCGAGCCCTGCATCAAGGCCGGGAGCAGCGAGAAGGGATGCTGTGCAAGCTGCGGCGCGCCGATCCGCCGCATCGTCGAGGCCACGGGCGGAACAATCGGCGAGGCGTGGCACGATCACGATGACGACCTGGGCCTGGGCCAGCGGGTCGAGGACAAGCGCACCGCCGATGGGACATACGCCCGCGAGACAACCGGCTGGGAGCCGACCTGCGACTGTGAGGACGCGGGGGATCCTGTCCCCTGTAAGGTTCTCGACCCGTTCGGAGGGGCCGGGACCGCCGCGCTCGTCGCCGACAGGCTGGGCCGCGACTCGGTCCTGGTGGAACTAAACAAGGAATACGCGGAGATGGCGCGGGATCGTATCCTGGCCGACTGTCCGATGTTTTCGTCTGTGGAGCTGGTCGGCGGGTGTAAAGAAAAACCCCCCCGGAATAAATAGGGGCGAATTATTCCGACCGGATCAAACAGGACAGGATGGGACAATTGCCTGTCCCATCTGTAAGCCGTTGCGCCGCCTTGCCTTGCGTAAGGACAGGACAAAGACCGGACAGGATGGGACAGTCCGGAATAAATAGGGGCGAATTATTCCGACTCCCCTGGCGCGGCCTTTTTTATTTGGAGGTCGCCCGGCGGATCGATCCGTTCAGATCCTTGATCGTCCGATGCGCCTCGTTCAGGATGTCGGTGTTCCGGGTGATCGCCTCGGTCGTTTTCTCCAGCGTGGCGCTGTAGCGTTCCTCCACGCGCTCCCGCGCCTCGGAGCAGGCCCGCATCTCCTTAAGGAATAACCAGACGATGGCGGCGAGTACCGCCAGGGCGGGAACCTGCGCGGCTACTTTTTCCATGAACTCAGGCATCGGGGGTTCTCTCCGGTTCCTCGCCAGGCTCCACAGGAGCGCCGCCATTGAGCGCGGCGGCGATCTTGGACTGTAGACTCAACATCTTGACTCCAGCGGCGGACGATGCAACCTGTCCAGCCCTCCAGACCGTTTCCGTTACATTTGCCAGGTTTTCCAGCTCCTCGCGTGTAAATTCGACCGTTATCATCCGTTTCCCCTTTTCTAACTCGTTTTGCTGAACAGGTAAACCCAGCGCCCGGCGGTGCATCCGCCCGTGTCATCATATATGAAAGCGATGAGATGATCGCAGGCTGAAATCGTAATGTCAGATCCGCCGGGGAGCGAGATGTTCGTCGTGTAGTAGCCGCTGCCCTCGCTGAAGGTGATGGAGTGCGCCGACCCGGTGATGACGTAGGGCGACAGGATCACCATCTGCCCGCTGGAAACCCCGGTCGCGTCGATGGTGTAAACGGACCCCGACGAAAGCCCCGATGCGGCCTGGACGCTGGCATAGGCGCTTGACGGATCGATGTCGTTGCCCGATATTTGAACGGCCCCCTTCCCCAGGGTGAAGTCTCCATCGACCGACAGATCGCCATCGATGGTCATCCCATCGGCGTTGTCGATCTCCACAGGCTGATCAAAGATGATCCGCTGCGACCCCGTGGCCTCCATGTATAAATACCGCGTGTCGTCGTGCAGGTAGGTTCCCAGCAGGGATGTCGATGCATCGTATGCCTGGTAGAATCCCGCGCTGATCCCGCCATCGTCGTCGGTCGAGGGCGTACCCAGGGCCAGCCGCGCCGCGTCTGAAATGACGAAGGCCGCCGTGGAGTGCGCGATGCTGTGCGCCCTGGGGTCGCCGTCCGGGTCGAGTCCCATATATTCCCCGATGCCGATCTGGGGCGGCATGAACGCGATCCCGCCATGCGCCGATCCCCTGGGGTATCGTGGCTCCCGCCCGCTGGCCGGGCTGTTGTAGTAGCTCCAGGCGGTCGCCGTCTGCCGCCCGAACGACTCCAGCCGCGCCGTCATCGGGCTGTCCTCCTTCTGCCTGTCGATCAGTTCCCGCGAGGGATTGCCCCAGGTTCGGAAGTCCGCCGCGCCATCCTTGAAGAATTGGGGCTGGAACACCAGGCCCGGCATCCCCAGCTCGGTTATCGCCTGCCCCCAGGTCGCCGACAGCGGGCGCGGCTGGCCGATGGTCGGCTCGTAGTTCAGCCACAGGCCCACATCCCCGCCCGGTTGCGGCGCGAAGTCGATCCAGGTCGGCCCCGGAATCCCCGGCGGCGTGGAGCTTTCGATGTAGGTCGCCGCCCGCCAGCGCCACATCCCATCCTTCTCCCCGCAGACGTGCGGATGCTTCATCTCGTCGTCATACTCCAGGAAGACCTCGACCGACACGGGGCCAGCCCTCGCGCCTTCCCACCTTTCATCGAATTTCAGCGGCGCATCGTAGTCGCTATCTTTGAGAAAGTAGGCGTTACAGGAAATATGCGCGCTGTTGACGCTCCCGATGTCGGTGTCCGCGACCTTGTGCTTATCTCCTTCGGCCCCGCAGGTCATCGGCCCGCTGCCCAGCGATTGCCCCAGGAACCCGCCGATCCCGGTGTCCCACAGTACGCCGCCCAGCGTGTCCTCGCAGCCCGACATCCCGATCTGCCACGCGAGGAACGGCCCGGAGTTGACGCACCCGGCCATCTGCGTGGCGACCCGGAACGCCGATTGGAGCGGCGCGACCTTCGCGATGGTGCAGTCTTTCGACAGGTCGCAGACCAGGGAACCCATCTGCGGGTCGCCTGTATTCACGGCGACGAGGCGCGGATCGGTCTGTAGAAAAAGCTCATCCTGGGCGCTCTCATTGTCCATCGACACGGCGATGCCGTAACAGTCCAGCCACGGTTTCGGGAACAGCGCGGAGGGCCACGGGATGCCCTGGCGTGGGACCTGGACGACTCGCTCCAGGAAGCGATCATCGATGGTCGCGCCGCCCTCGCCGAACATACCATCATCCCACTTGTACAGCGGCAGCATCTTGATCTCGTCGCGGTCGAAGTCCACGCATCCGACCTGCGGCCCCGCCTCCGTGTCGCTGCCCGCCCCCTTCGTTCTCACAGGCCAGGGGGTCATGCGCCATCCTGGGATCTCCCGGCTATTGCCCGCAGGCCCGGCCCTGTTCACATCGTCGGCGGCTGTCCCCCACAGGAACGACCCGATGACATCGCCCAGGCTGTCGTCCTGGAACTGGTACTCCCCCATCTCGTCCAGGCCCCGGTATCGCTTCGTTACGCGCACAGCGCCGACGAGTGATCGCATGTCGAGGCCGGGCATCCCCTCCTTCTTCCAGCCGTGATCCTGTAGCGCCAGGAATCCAACGCCGCGAGAGGTTCGGGATTCGTCGATGAACATTAAACGCCGCCCTTCGGAGCCAGCGGCATCCGCATCAGGATGTGCCGCGTGGACTCGTCGAGGAACGTGTGCATCGACATCTGCGGGATCTGCGGTTCGAGCTGGATGTCGGTCGTCGCCTTCCCCGATGGGTCGATGGTGAACGATGCCTGCTTGAGCCATCCATCACACTTGACCGATGAAGTTATAAATCCTCCGCTTGTCCCTGTCATGCGGTCGGCCATCGTCGCGTAGACTCGGGCGGCGACTGCGCGGGAGATCGCCGTCAGGCTGGCCCCATCGTCCCTGGGCTTCTTCGGGTCGTGGTTGAGGACGAGGCCCGCCAGTTTTGGCTCCCCCTCACGCTGCCCGAAAATCTTCTCGATCTCCTGCTTCTTCGCGTCGAGCCAGCGGATGCGGGCGACCTCGACCCCAGGCTGGACGCGGACCTCCATCGCGGGCGCGTCCGCATCGTCCAGCCCTTGCGCCATCTTGCCGGGGATCAGGTCTTTGACATCGCCCGGCTTGACGACGACCCGATGGAGCTGTTCGTTAGAGTTAGGGGTCGCCGGAACACAGGACACGATGAACGACACGCGATGATTTTTCGACAGGCGCGGCGCTGAGTCCCTGCCCGCCTGTCGCCCGTTGCCGTTGAACATGACGCATCGCTCCTTGATGCCCAGCTTGTTGATGTTCCCGTTCGGCGGGTTGTCGTTCGCGTCAGCGATCAGACCAGGAATCACGGAATCAAAGTTTTTCATCACGTCGATCTTATACTCCGCCCGGATGATCCCCTGGCTGGAGTCCACGACCACGACATCGGCGCTGGCCGGGGTCTTGGCGGCCTCGATGGGCGCATCGGGCGCGATGCCGCCCGGCCTGTTCATAACGAACATCATGTCCGCCCGGCGCTTGAGGAAGCCGCGCAGGGACGGGAGGACCGAATAATCCGACCAGACCAGGGCCGGGGCGCGTGTACCCGTGGCGACATCCACGGTTCCCGCCCGGTACGCCCTGATGCTCTCGATCCGGTCCATCCATTTCCTGTTTATGCGGAAGGTGCGGCGGTAGTGCGCCTGGATCGCGGCGATGCGGGCCATCCAGTCGGCATCGGGCGCGGCCATCCCCGCCAGGCCGATGCCGGTCCACAGGTCCATAAATGGAACCATCGCCCGCTGGATGAAGTTGTGATCGAGGCTGATCTGCGCGTTACCGTTCACGCCCGCATTATTCGGGATGCCCCCGTTGCCGCCGGGCGGCGCGGCGGTATTGTCCCAGGCGCGCAGCGCCGCGTCGATATTGATCCAGGTCCCGGTCCCCGCCGTGAACGGGCCGACCCCGCGATCCGTTACCTGGTACAGTTTCCAGTCGGGGACGGGCAGCACGTTGTCCATCAGCCGTTTATCTTTCATTTCGTCCGCCGCGCCATCGTGTACGGCGGATGCCTTCTCCTCGTAATCGAAACGGACCTCACACTCACGGGTAAACAGGACGTGGATCTCCTTCGGGCGTGTGAGGTTGTTAGTTATGAAATCAACATGACCATCGCCGATGATCTCAGGACCGGCATTTTTGAGCTGTTGATCCTCGCCGCCCCCGACCCTTGAGAAGATGCGGACGGTTCCATCGAGGTCCACGGTGACATCGGCCTGCGGCAGGTACTGGAGGACACGAAAAAGCGCGGCCTCCCCGGAGTCGTCAAGGATCAGATCCTCCACGGGCAGCTTTTCTTTTATGTCGTCCTCGATGACCAGGCGCGCCTTTTGCCCGCCCGCCTTCTCGGTTTCCTTGTCCAGGATGCCCTTGTTGCCCTTCTTTCCGCCTCCGCCCTTCTTCCCGTTCATTATGTCTTTTATGATGTCCTGGGCCTTCCAGCGTTTCCCCTTCGCCTTCGGAGGGTTCAGGCTGGCGGGGAGATACCAAAGGCGTTCCGCCACCGGGTCGAGCTGGGGCAGGGTGTCGGTTTCGATCCGCTTGTTCCCGATCTGGCGGCGTATATTGTACAGGCGGCGGACGTGCGCGAAGCTCCACAGCCATCGGCGGTCGGCGATGGTCACGCCCTGGATGTGCGGGTTCGAGGTCGGCGGGATGTCGATGATCCACAGGTTTTTAGCTTCGACGGTCGAGCCGTTGACCTGCATCCGCAGGGTGACGGGTCCACGCTTGGCGATCTTCTCCAGCTTCGCGGCGTGTTTCGGCATGATGTGGAGGGTTTCGACGACTGGCCGGACCCCGGCCTGGACGCTCCACCGGATGGGGATGTCGGCCAGCAGGGGAACGCCCGCGATGGTCGCCTTGATCGCGCTCTGCCCTCCCTTCGACCCTGCGGGCGCTCGTCTCTTATGTATTCCCATCTCGATCCCCTTAGTTCGATGATAGCAAGCCGCCGCCGCCGCCCGCTGGCTCGTTGAATACCTCGAAAACCTTTGATGCTGAGTATTCATCGACCTTGATCTGGTTGTCTGAACCCATCCCCATAGTTAGCGGGGTTTTCGCCTCCCTCGACGAGATTAGGACCGCGTCCTCGAACCCGGCGGGCGCGGCGGCCATGTTCGCGGGCGCTTCCGATGCTGAATCCAGGCGCAGGATGTCGGTTACTGTTACGGTTTTCGTCGCCGGGCCGTTGTATTTATACTTCGCGTATTGATCGCCACTCCAGACGGGGACCAGGACCACGCCGGGATTTATCGAGATGTCCGATGTATACCGGCGCTCGATGATCGTCGAAGCCTTCGCCAGCGCCTGCGCGGTCATCGTCGCGTTGATGCGGTTCTCGTCCCACTCGAAGGTTACAGACTCCGCGACGATGGCGATGCCGCCCTTGATGTACTTCGCCATCGTGGTTTTAGTCTGCGCGATGATCCAGTCTCGGATCGTGTCGTCCCATTCTTTCTTTAGATCCTGGGTTTCATCCTTATCGATCCAGGCCGTGTAGCTTATGTCGGCCACGACCAGGCGGAGGACCGGATAATCGATGACGCTATCGCCGGGCGCTTCGCGGCGGCGTGTGATGTTGAACTCCTGATCGACGATGTTTGATGAGTCCTTAGACGATCCGCCCTGGCTGTAGATGATCTCCTTAAATACACGGGTAAAACTGATGACACGCCCCAGGCCCGTGTCGTCGAGGTCGGTATCCTCGATCTCCCCGCGTGGCTCCTCGGTCAGCTCGAAGTCAGCCGATGGATCGATGGCCGCCAGGACCGCGTTAGAGTACGCATCGATCTGGTCCTCGTACTGTCCACGCGCATCAACGATGCCCGTCCCGCCCTCCGCCGGGGGGAGCGTCCCCGTATACTCCCCGGAGATCGTGATGGTGCGCCTCCTGGCCGGGGTGTACGACACATCCACAGTTGAGAAGCGCAGCCCCTCGGAGCCGCTGGCGCTGCCGCGCAGGTCGGCGGGCAGGCCGACCTCGAAGCGGACGCGGTAGCTTCTCGACAGCGCGGAGTCGGTCGTCGGGTCGCCCGCCTTCGTGATCGTCGGCAGGATGTCGAAGCCCGAAGCGGTCGAGGGGTCGAAGTCGTACTGGACCTCGCCCGCCATCGTAACTCTCAGGCGGTTGTAAGGGGTCCGCAGCGCCTCCTCGACTGTATCGACCTCCGCCTGGAAGTTGGCGGCGGTGTCCTTCACGATGACGAAAGACAGCTCAAAGCTGAACGAGTCCCAGGATCTCTCTATTCGGATCGGGCCGTCCTTCGAGTGGATCTGTCGCGCCGCCGTGTCGCCTATGGAAAACGCGGTCCCCGCCGTTACTTTCGCCGGGGTGTCATACTCGATCTTAAATTCACGCGGGGATGCCGCCATCTCCTGTTCCTCTACTGGTTAAAGACATTCCCCATCACGGTCCCGATGGATTTGCTCATGTATTCGATGCCCTCTTTATACGCGAAGCGCCGCGCCCCGATCTGCGCGGCGTTGTAGTTGTACATCCCCAGGGTTAGGTCCGATGCGAAATCGGAATTCAATAACGCGGTTTGACCCGCGACTCCCAGCGAGATGCCGACCTTGCCGACCTGGTCGAGGGTCTGCCCGATGGCCTGGATCGCCGCGTTGGTCTTGGTGAGGTCGTCGGAGAACCCGCGCATCTGTTCTCGGATCAGGTTCAGCACAGGGGGCGGGACAACCTTCGCAAGTTCGCCCAGCTTGCTCTCCATCAGCCCCTCCCCGACTACCGGGCCAAGCTCTGCGGCCCTTACCAGGCCACGCGCCACGGCGGGGGCCGCTGCGCCCAGGCCGGGGATCAGGCCCAGCGGAACGGCGATGCCAGTCTCCAGGGTCGCCCGCTTGATGCTGTTGATGGCGCTGGTGATCTTCCTGCCCATAGCTGAAAGACCCTGGATCGCGCCCTTCTGTTCCTTCTTGATCGCGCCCTTCGCCTTCCCCTCCTCTTTCTTCTGCTCCCCCTCGCGCTCCCTGTCGAACGCCGCGCCCTGTTGACCCAGTAGCTGGCGGAACCTCTCCAGCTCGGCCTTCGCCCGGCCCTCGTCGATCTCGATTACGATGTTTGCGTCCTGGAGTTTTGTTACCATGTCAGGCGATCACGATGCTTGTCGTTACCTTTTCGGAGACTCTGCGATCCAGCGCGGGCGGGACGCTGATGTCGTCGTAGGTTGCAAAAAGCGAATAGTTCCAGGTTCCCGATCCGGGCGTGTCGGTGTCTGTTTCCGCCGTTCCGTTATATATCGCCGTCCCGCCATCGATGGCGGTCGGCGCAGCGGCCCCGGACGCTGTGCCACGCCTCACGATCACCTGGTAGAAGTCAAAACGATCCGCCGGGTTCTTCCATGTCAGCGTGACGGTCCCGCCCGACTCGGTGCTGTTGAATGATCGCGCCGGGGGATAGGTGCGCGTCGAGGTGATCAGCGCCTCGAACGTGTAATCACGGGCGCAGACGTACTCATTATCTTGTTGGACCGACGAGGCGACAGCCGACGATGCGCGGCTCTGAATGTTGATGCCGTTAGAGTTGCCCAAATACTCGATGGTCGCCAGAAGCTCCTCCTGGACCTCAAGCAGCCCGCGCCCCTTGCTGGAGGTGTAGGGGTCCGTCCCCGTGGGGTTCGCGCCCATCAGCGGGTTCTCGCCGACCGCGTCCCCTGGGACCGACACGGCCAGGCGGACCCCGATCTCCTGTCTCAACAGGCCGGGCAGTTCGTTCATCGTCGGATCTACCTGGCTTCCCAGGACGTAGATCATCGCGAACGGGGTGCGCCGGTTGCCCAGCGCGTCCTCGTCGATAGGGCCAGCCGTGGCAAACACAGACGACGAGGCAAAAACGATGTTCCCGCTATCGCCTTCCCACTCCCTGGCCTGGAGCAGTTCTTTTAGCTGTTTGCATAGCTGCCAGGCGTTCACGGGATGGTCTCCTCTAATCCGATCTTCTTCGCGGCCTTCATTATCGCCACATCGAGCGCCGCGTCCACGGCGAGATCGTGCAGGATCTCCTCGACCGACGAGAACAGGGTCCGCGCCTGGAGGTCTACACGCTGGAGGCCGACTTTCATCCCGGCGATGGCGGCGTTCTGTTTGTCCTGCGGCCCCAGCTTCTGCCATTCCTCGAAGGTCAGGGAGCCGCCCGCCAGAAGGAACTCGGCGAAGTCATCCTGTTGAATCGTGATCACAGGGTCAGATCCTCCCGCAGCCCCCAGGAATACGTCCGATAGGTCGAATCGGGCGCGGCGTGAAACGCGACCGCGATCTCCAGGTCGGCGGTCAATGTTAGCTGGATCTCGGCGGCCTCCTGAACCAGGGGGATCGCGTTGTAGAATATCAAAAAGGGCTGATGGTCCTCCGCGTCCGGGCAGAACATGAGCGCGAAAGAGTCATCGGATGCGTAGCGACCCGGCGATCCATCGGATGCTGAAATGGCCCCGGCGGAGCTGCCGACCTTGCCCTCGATGAACTGATCGCCCGAACTCGCCCCGGTCGCGGCGTTCTGCCCGAACAGCAGGGGCAGCACATCGGAATCCCATCCGCTGCGGATCGATGCCATGATCAGCCCGCTGGAACCCGTGGTAACGACTTCGGCGATCACATTGCCGAACTCCTCCGCAGGCAATGGCGCAGACTTCACGCCAGGCAGGAAACGCGCCGCGCCGATGACTCCAAGCGCCGTCCCGCCGTAGGGGAAAGCCGCCGTCAGGTCGGATGGATCTTTCACAAAGCGCCCTTTTAGGCGCATGATCGATTCAGGCGTTGGAACTGCCATCGGCTCCTCCCTGGAAATAAGCCGACAGGATGCGCGGTATCTCGGCCTGCATCTCGTCTGTAACGCCCAGGAATGGGCGCTGTTGTACTTGCGTTGTCATCACGCTGCCATCCCTCACAAGCCGCGACCGGAGGGCGTGGAGTCCGTCCAGGCGCTCCTCGTTGCGTTCCTTCCCGATCTGCTTGTCCAGCTTCTCGATGGCATCGCCTGGGATGTCCTGGGTACTTTCCAGGCCCCATTGCTGATTCCCCGCGTATAGCGCAGCGGGGCCAGTTACGCCGACCCGGACGCGCACCCTGTCGAGGACTTGAGACTGGACGGACTTAGACAGGAGGCCCGAATCCCTGAGCGCCGGGCGGTCATTGAACCGGCGATCCTTAACCTTCGGCCCATCGGTCAGGTCTTGCAGCGCCCCGGCATAATTGATCTTCGCAGGGAACGGGATGCCGCCGTAGCGCGGCGGCCAGTCGATGTCCCCGAACTTCTGCGCCTTGAACGACCGATGACTCTCGATCTCCATCTTTTTGCCGATCTCTTTTAACACCGGCCCCAGGCTGTTGATCTTCGCCAGCATCTCATCGACCGGGAACAGCTCGATGAAGTTGATCGACTCCTGCATCTCGCCGAAACCGGGGACGGGTCGAGGAGGTAACGGCATCGCTTATTCTCCGATGGATGTGGCCCCGTGAGGCGCATCTGGGTTCACGCCGTCGAAGCGCGGGGAATCGAAGATCGGGCGGACTGGGCTCCCGCGCTCTGGCGTGGGGATGACCTTCGATGTGGTCCCTGGCAGGATGCGGGCGCGCAGGGACCGTAGGCGCTCGATGTATCGGTCGTATCGTTCGCGGGTTGTTTTTTCGCCGCGCCCTGTACGCTCCAGGAGATGGACGATCACACCCTCCACGCCGATGACGATGTGAGTCTGATCGCCAGCGGCTCCCGCGTATTCCAGGCCGACCTCGATGATGAAGTCCGCTTTCGTGTCAGCGACAGCCGCATCCATGCGGTCGCTATCTACGGTCGTTTCGCTGGGATCGTCGGGGCGTGTCAGGTTGACGATGTACTGCGTCGAGTAGCGATCCGTGACTTCTACATCTAAGGCGGCCATCAGCTCG
>Ga0208182_1000389_pt1 | contig 32553 bp, 29 predicted proteins | sample MalvireepMed_906_FD_184248 | JGI IMG/M metagenome (GOLD analysis project Ga0208182, IMG submission 184248) | Marine viral communities from the Global Malaspina Expedition - Malaspina viral metaG DeepMed_906 (SPAdes) (version 2) | ecosystem: Environmental > Aquatic > Marine > Oceanic | place...
TGCTAAAATTGCCCCATACTGCGTTACAAATCTCGCTAAGGCATCTGCATTATCGTCGCTTTGTGCCTTGTCTGGAACAATTTTAGCGATCAGCAGTGCCTATTTGTGAATGTTCAACACGCCCTAATCTATTATTAACACTAATTAATGACGAGTCATATAGTGAATCGGTACAAATAATGGCAAAGCAAGTTTATAACATAAAGCCAATGAAAGCTCTAGTGATATCAATGAAATAAAGTTGACTAAAGCAGATGTATAATGCTGCTATAGCCTATATATCAGCACGCTAGCGCGCTGACCGAAATTTTATTTTGGCTAGCTTCGAAATCATTAGCGCGATAAAAAACAATATCGCTAATATCAATACGATAGAGAGTCCAGTCTGGATATCTAGCCAGATACTTCCCCACACGCCAAGCGTCACGCCGAGCTGCGCAATGATAAACGCTGTGATCACCATTTGTTTTGGTGATGAAGACCATAAGCGTGCCGTTAGTGCAGGTAATACCAATAAACCACTGATCAATAAGCTTCCAACAGCTTGTAGCGCAATCGCACAGAACCCTGCAAGAACACCCATAAAAAATAGTCGCTGGCGGGTCGGGTTAATGCCTTGAATGCGAGCTAATGCTTCATGAGTTGCAAGTTTTATTTGAGCGGGCCAAATATACAATAGTAGCCCCAACCCAGCCAGTACACTACCAGCGAGTAGTGGCAAATCCGCCCAGTCCAGTTCAAGTAAATTGCCAAATAAAAACCCCAAGACATTGGCTTGTTGATTGGTCAGCTGCGTTAAAGTCAATAGCCCCAAACACAACAGCGTGACGGCTACCACCGCAAGCACGGCATCAGCTGGCAGACGGTCATCATCCATCAGTACCAGACACAGCACCACCGCTGCACTAACCAATGCCACACCTATACCCATGGGCAACTGCCACCAAGCAGCAAGTGCGACTCCAAGCAAGGTACCATGTGCTAAAGCATCGGCAAAGAATGCCATGCGTCGCCACAAGACTAAGCATCCTAAAGGCGCTGATAGTAGGGCTAAAATACTGCCAGCGATCCAAGCAGGTGCAATAATGGCTAACCAAGCGGTCATAAGAAGTGTCCGTAAAATTTTTATAAGAAAAGTTAGTGCTGTCTATCGGTCTGGTAACGCTGGCTTTAACGAATTTGATGTTAGCTATTTTCGATTTAGTTCATCATTGTTTTTGGTCATTATCGTTATAGCTCGCTTGGTGCATGATGCTCGCAAGCATGTGGCTGATGCACATATGGCTGCTCATAATGATGACCAAATAGCTTTTGAAACTCAGAGCTCATAGCAAGCTCGCTTGGTTGTCCTTCACAGCAAATGTGCTTGTTGAGACAAATGACACGGCGACTGCCTTTCATTACCCAGTGCAGATCATGTGATACTACCAGCATCGCACAGCGCAAAAACTCCGGCAACTCATCGATAAATTGATATAACCAAACCTCGGTATCAGGATCGAGACCCTGCATCGGTTCATCTAGAATAAGTAAATTGGGCTTATCTAATAGCGCCCTTGCCAGTAGCACTCGCTGCGTCTCACCACCTGATAATTGCAGCATTTGTCGTGACAATAAATGCGTTAGTGATAAATTATCAAAGATAAACTGTCGCTGCTCAGCGGTAAGGCGTCTCTTATCTGCTTGTCCCAACAAATCGCAGACGCGCAGCGGCAATATGGGTGGCACAGCGAATCGCTGCGGTACATAGCCAAACTGTAGCTGTTGATGAGCTGTGATACTGCCTTTTGTGGATTCGATCAGACCCAAAATAAGCTTGACCAACGTTGACTTACCCGCACCATTAGGTCCGATAATACTGACGGTCTCATTGATTGCAATATCGATATCAATATGTGAGAGCAAACGTTGGTGGCCGATATGGTAGCTGACGTCGTTCAAGCTCAGCAGTTTGCCAGCTTCATTCGTGGTACTACTATTCACAATAGCAGTAGTCGACTGGTTAGAGGGTGAGGTAGACAGGCTCATAGGATAACAACGAATAGGTAAATGGATAATACAAATAAACAATCAAGGACAGCGACGTACTTTTCAGGCAACCAAAGAGCCTCAATAAATCTTACTGGCAAACTTGGCAACGACCACTCAGCTCAATAACACTACGCTCAACCGTAAAACCGACATCTTGTTCAGCGAAACTCATCATTTCTTGTACTGGTAAGCTGCTACATTCTTGAACTCGCTGGCACTGATCGCAGATTAAAAAGGCAGCTGTGTGCTGTGCTCTGGGATGGCAGCAAGGAACATAAGCATTGATAGACGTTAATTGATGAATCAACCCTTCACTTAGTAAAAACTCTAAGCTGCGGTAAACCGTCGGCGGCGCAACATTTTTTGGCGCTCGCTTTTTGGTTGATGGTTTTTCTACAGATTGCTTTGATAAGCCAGATGCTTTTAGCGTATCACTATCATCCATCTCAAAGAGGCGCATTTGCTGCAATTGCGTGATTAAGTCATAAGCACCAACAGGTTGATCAGACTCTAAAACCAGCTGATATATTTGCTGGCGCAAAGGGGTAAAACGTGCCCCACTTAGACGACAGTGCTCTTTTGCTGCTGCTAAGCGTTCAATAACGTCATGCGGAGTCAAATCTTGCACATCATGTAAATGTTCGCAATTCGATGAGGTAGTAGACATAGTACAGGCTCCCAAAATAGCATGGTAATCGCATGACGTTTTTTATGATAGCGTTTTCTATTGTTATAGTATAACATAATAAACGTGAAATCGAATCAGTTGTCTCACATCGCTTATATATATTGATCATTTTTTATCCAATGATGCGGCACGACACTGTGACTCATAACTTTGTTACTCATTGATTAAAGAGCTTACCATGAACTCTGCTTTTACTTATTTACGACGCTCAATCATTACGTTACAGCGCTTACTGATTACAGGATTGGTAGTCTTAGGCTCTTTTACATTAAGCGCGCACGCAGCAACGGTCAGTGTCAGCAATCATCCCATGTTTTTACTCAGTCAAGCCGTAACGGAAGGCACACCTTCTGCTAACCAAATTTTACAAGCTGGCGATGTGGGGCATCATGGCAGTATTAGTCCAAGTGATAAGAAAGCCATTCAAGACAGTAAATTTGTGGTTTGGTTTGGTCCCTCATTAGAAAACAGCCTGACTGGCAGTTTAGAGATGGCACCTAATGCCATTGACTTATTTGCTTTTGATGCTTTTACTCGGCATCCTCTTCGTGATATTCAAGGAAAGCCTATTGCGGGCACGTTTGATCCACATATCTGGCTCGATCCTGAAAATGCAAAGGCCATTACTCGTGCCTTAGCTGTTATTCATAGCCATGCCAATCCAGAGTATAAAAGTACCTACCAAGCCAACGCCAAAAAATTTGCACAGCGTATGGACAATGCTGTAGCGAAAATACAGCAATCCACACAAAAACAGCGTCCTTATTGGGCCTATCACGATGCCTATCAATATATTGAAAATGCCACAAAAATAAAGCTGGCAGGTAGCTTAAGCCCAGACCATCACCTTGCTCCAAAAGCAAGTCAATTGCGCTGGCTTAATGATAATCGTCCAACCAAACAAATGTGCTTAGTCAATCAGAGCACCGCTAGCAAAGGATTGCTTGTCAAATTGCAGCCTATCAATACCACTGTCCAAATCGAAGACATGAGCGATAGCGAAGACTTTGTAGAAGGATGGACAGAAATGGCTCAGCAAATCCACCAATGTATATCCTAGAATAGGAATCTATTCGTTAGGGTTGTTCTATAAGCTAAAGTTTTAAAAAGAGTGAGACAGCTGTTTTTCAAGTATCTGGTACGGCTACGTAACATAGCAATACTAGTGGGTTGCGTTAGGTGACTGATAAAAGTCATATTTTACTTGCTTAATAGTGGCTGTCTCCTTATAATAAGTGGCGTTTTATTTTGGTTTAAAGATAATGCCTGTAGAGTAAGTCATTTACGGATAAAAGTGATGTAAGTATGCTATATTATCCCAATGCTGAAAGGCTATAGGAATATCGATGACCAAGCCTGCCAAACGCACGCAAAAAGATAAAATAGGCATCTATATCAAACGGCAAGCATGGATATTGTTTATCCTTATCATTATTGCTTGGATTATAGATACGATTTGGTTACGTAGTGAGCTTACTGTAGCAAAAAGCGCCGCCATTGGTGCGCTGCTCAGTTTTACGACTCAAGTTGTTTTTGCTTTTTTTATCTTTTGGTACACTGGATATCGCGCGCGCCAACATATCGTTAGCCAGCTATATCGAGGTCAGATGGCTAAATGGCTATTGACTGTGTTTGGTTTCGCACTAATTTTTATTACCGTACAACCCCTATCGGCACCTGCGCTATTTATCGGTTTTATGGTAATGCAAATTAGTCACAGTTGGATGTTGTGGCATATACGCTAGCGCTAATAAATGATCACTACATAGATAATTTATTCATAGTAATGGCAAGTCACCCTGCCGTCCAACTTCTCTATGACTAGTTCAAAAAGTCAAAGTACAAAACTGTCCCATGACAGCACCATTGATTATAAAAATCGAAGTATGAGCCTTTATATGAGGCGTAGTATGCAACGACACAATGATAGGGTAGAGTCAATTTAGCTACTAATATCATTGATGATTAAATTTTTACAGTTTAGTTATGGACGACTAACTATATTAGTAGCCGTTATTGTCAGCTAACTTATTCATACATTGGATAATAAAATCATAATTGACTTTACACGAATACTACGCTGCATTAATATAGACAGCTAAATATTTTGTTTATAAGCGCTGCACTAAGCGCCGGTCGTAAAAAACGGCCAGTAGACAAGCACATATATAATAATTTTGCGTATACATGCAAGGGCTATTACTGAGTTATCATAAGCCCTTTTTTGATAGCTAAAATTTATGTCAAGTTATCAAATATAGCATTAGTAATAGAACTATGGGTTGGATGTTGTTGGTTACATGGGTGCTTTTAGTATGATTTATTTGTTTGCTTAATTGCAGGGCAAATAGAAATAACAAACCCCATCAGATGACAACCATATTTTTGGTAGTTGATTAAATCGTTGATTAATAAGAAGCTTACATTATGGCATCCGAGCAAACATCATCAGAATATATCTCTCACCACTTAACGAATTGGACGTACGGTTATCTGCCGGGCGAAGGTTGGAAAGTCGCTCATACTGCTGAAGAAGCAGCGCAAATGGGCTTTAACGCTATCCATCTTGATTCTATGCTCTGGTCAGTGGGTCTGGGTATTTTATTTTGTACCATCTTTTGGATGGTTGCCAAAAAGGTTACTTCAGGCGTACCAAGTAAAACTCAAGCAGCGGTTGAGATGATCGTTGAGTTTGTTGATAACAACGTTCGTGATTCTTATAGTGGTACATCAAAATTGATCGCGCCATTGGCGTTGACTATTTTTGTTTGGATCTTCTTGATGAACTTGATGGATTTGATCCCTGTTGATTTTATTCCAGGTTTAGCTGGCCAAGTTGGCGCTGCTATGGGTCATGATCCCCATCATGTTTTCTTTAAGATTGTTCCAACGACTGATCCTAACATCACGCTTGGCATGTCGTTCTCTGTCTTTGCACTGATTATCTTTTATAGCATTAAAGAAAAAGGGTTGGGCGGCTTTATCGGTGAGTTAACACTGCATCCATTTAGTGCCAAAAACCCAATCGTACAAGCGATTTTGATCCCGATCAACTTCATCCTAGAAGCAGTTACCTTAATAGCAAAACCTGTATCACTCGGTTTGCGTCTGTTTGGTAACATGTATGCTGGGGAATTGATTTTCATACTGATTGCTCTAATGCCGTTTTGGATTCAATGGGCGTTATCGGTACCGTGGGCTATCTTCCACATCTTAGTTATTACACTTCAAGCGTTCGTATTCATGATGCTGACGATAGTTTATATGTCGCTTGCATCATCAACTGAACATTAATTAGACATTCAATAGGTAAATGAGGATACATCAATGGATCCAGTATTAGGTGGTTACACAGTTATCGCAGTAGCACTACTTATCGGTCTTGGCGCACTTGGCACAGGTATTGGTTTTGCTATTCTAGGTGGTAAATTCTTAGAAGGCGTTGCTCGTCAACCAGAGCTTGGCTCACAGTTGCAAACTCGTATGTTCATCGTAGCAGGTCTTTTGGATGCTATTCCGATGATCGGTGTTGGTATTGCTATGCTATTGTTGTTCGCTAACCCTCTAGCAGGTTAATCCGAAAGCTCAGTTGTACATGTTTGGTGCTCAAGGGTTTTCCATTAAATATAGTCAAGATTTGACTACCAAACATGATCAATGAAACTGATTTTTCATTAACAAAGAGGTGATCACGTGAATATCAATTTTACCCTCGTCGGTCAAGCCATTGCTTTTGCAATATTTGTGGTTTTTTGCATGAAATTCGTGTGGCCACCACTTATCGGTGCCATCAATGAGCGTCAGCGCAAAATCTCTGAAGGTTTGAATGCCGCAGAAAAAGCAAAAGCAGATTTGGCAACCGCGGAGCAAAATGTCCAGCAGGAACTTGATCTTGCAAAGACCAAGGCTGCCGCTCTAATCGAGCAAGCAAACAAGAGTGCCAATCAGCTCATCGAAGATGCAAAATCGCAAGCCCAAGCGGAAAGCGAGCGCATTCGTCAACAAGCGCAAGCGTCTATCGACCAAGAAATCAATCAAGCGCGTGAATCATTACGTGCCCAAGTTGCTGAACTGGCTGTACTTGGTGCAGAGAAGATTTTGCAAGACAAAGTCGATGTGCAAAAACATGCCAGTATGTTAGACCAACTGGCGGCGAAGCTGTAATTGTGAGGATATAATGGCTGACTTATCAACCTTAGCACGACCGTACGCTAAAGCCGCGTTTGACTATGCCAATGAAAACGGCGCTGTACACGAGTGGGAAGATTTCTTACTTGTCGCTAGCACTGTTGTCAATGACAAGTCGTTCAGTACTTGGCTAGACAATCCAGCTGTTTCTGCTGAGCATAAGTCAGCTGCTTTGGTCGATCTTTATGACTCACAAGTAGCCGGTGATAGCGACTCTGCTTTTAAACAGCTACTAGGCGAGAGCAAAGGTTCTCGCTACGGTAACAGTATTAGCTACCCTAAAGTATCACCCCAGCTCAATAATTTTGTTAAGCAGTTGGCGCAACAAGAGCGTCTGGCGCTGCTTCCTGAAGTTTATGAGCATTATCGCCGTCACAAGGCAATAAGCTTAAAGCAGCTTGACGCATATGTGACTTCTGCCTACCCATTGACTGATGAACAGCGTCAAATGCTACAAACGCGTCTTGCTACATCACTAAATGCAAGCATAGTCATTCATGAATCAGTGGATCCAAGTTTATTGGCAGGCGCTACAATCAAAGTCGGTGATAAAGTCATTGATGATTCGATGCGCGGCAAGTTACAACAGTTAAAAACACAGCTAACTGCCTAATGCCATTTATCGACGCAGTCATATAATGTCTGCGTGACAGTAAGAGCATTTGAGTCAGTGGGCGGGTTATCATAAATTAAAGGAAACAAGGCAATGCAACAATTGAATCCAGCGGAAATCAGTAACCTGATTAAGCAGCGTATTCAAGACCTTGATGCGGGTGCAACTGCAAAGAATGAAGGCACGATTGTCAAAGTATCTGACGGTATCGTGCAGATTCATGGTCTTGAAGATGCCATGTACGGCGAAATGATTGAGTTTGAAGGTGAAGTCTACGGAATGGCGCTTAACTTAGAGCGTGATTCTGTTGGTGCAGTAGTACTAGGTGACTTCCTAAAATTACAAGAAGGTCAAAAAGCCTATTGTACTGGTCGCATTCTTGAAGTACCCGTAGGTCCTGAGCTGCTAGGCCGTGTTGTTGACGCTTTGGGTAATCCTATTGATGGCAAAGGTCCTATCGATGCCAAGATGACTGACAAAGTTGAAAAGATCGCCCCTGGTGTTATCGATCGTCAGTCAGTAGATCAGCCAGTGATGACTGGTTATAAAGCCGTTGATACTATGATCCCAATCGGTCGTGGTCAGCGTGAGCTTATCATTGGTGACCGTCAGACTGGTAAAACAGCAATGGCTATCGATGCGATCATCGCACAGAAAGCTTCAGGCATTAAGTGTATATACGTGGCTATCGGTCAGAAACGTTCGACCATCGCTAACGTGGTACGTAAGCTTGAGCAAACTGGCGCACTAGAATACACCACTGTTGTGGTAGCTTCAGCGTCGGAGCCTGCAGCACTACAGTATATCGCGCCTTACTCAGGTTGTACGATGGGCGAATACTTCCGTGATCGCGGTGAAGATGCACTGATTGTATTTGATGATTTATCAAAGCAAGCCGTTGCTTATCGCCAGATTTCACTATTGCTACGTCGTCCGCCAGGTCGTGAAGCCTATCCTGGTGATGTATTCTATTTACACTCACGTTTACTTGAGCGTGCATCACGCGTAAACGCGGATTACGTAGAAAAGTTCACTAACGGTGAAGTGAAAGGTAAAACTGGTTCTTTAACCGCACTACCAATCATCGAAACACAAGCTGGTGACGTATCTGCATTCGTACCAACCAACGTCATTTCGATCACTGATGGTCAGATCTTCCTAGAGTCTAGCTTATTCGCCTCAGGTATCCGTCCAGCAGTCAACGCTGGTATCTCGGTATCGCGTGTTGGTGGTTCTGCTCAGACTAAGATCATCAAAAAGCTCTCTGGTGGTATTCGTACCGCACTGGCTCAGTATCGTGAACTAGCAGCATTTGCTCAGTTTGCCTCAGATCTTGATGACGCCACTCGCGAACAGCTTGATCATGGTGAGCGTGTTACTGAATTGATGAAGCAAAAGCAGTATCAGCCAATGTCAATCTCTGAGCAAGCAGCGGTTATCTATGCATCAAACGAAGGCTTTTTAGCTGACGTACCAGTCGAGAAGATTGGTTCTTTTGAGGAAGCCTACTTGCGTTATATGCATGATGAACAAAGTGAATTGATGCGTGAGATTGATGACACTGCGAACTACAATGATGATATCGCAGGTCGTTTAAAGTCAGCGTTAGAGACCTTTAAACAAAATCACAGTTATTAATTTAATGGGTTAAGCCGAAGTGGTTATGACTGTCGTTTGAAAAGTGGCGCGTTGTCTGACTAGATATTGGCGCCACTGTCTTAACCATGACCGGTATTAGATCGCGTAATGCCACAAGATATAAAATGTTATTCTATAAAAGTGATGTTGTATATCAAATGATTGTTGCATGCGCCAATGCTTTTTAACCCTCTTATATTGGAATCATTATGGCAAGCTTAAAAGAGATACGTGCCAAAGTCACCAGTATTAAAAGCACCCAGAAAATCACTCGTGCGATGCAAATGGTAGCAGCGAGTAAGATGCGCCGTGCTCAAGAGCGCATGGAAGTGGGTCGCCCGTATGCTGATAGTATGCGCCGGGTTATTTCACATTTGGTGCATGCCTCATCAGACTACAAACATCCGTATATGGTATCGCGTCCAGTCAATAAGGTTGGCTATATTGTCATCACCTCTGACCGTGGCCTAGCGGGTGGTTTGAATATTAACTTATTCAAAGCTTTAACTAAAAGTATCCAAGATTATCAAGATCAGTCAGTACAAGCTGAGTTTGCAGTCATCGGTGCCAAAGGTGTCAGCTTCTTCAAAAACTTTGGTGGTAATGTTACATCGGCTGTGACCGATTATGGTGACAAACCAACGTTTGAGCAATTAAATGCACCGGTTCAAGCCATGCTTGAGGACTACAGTAACGGTAAACTTGACCGTATCTATGTGGTCTACAACCGATTCGTCAATGCGATGACTCAGAAGCCAACGGTTAATCAGTTGGTACCTCTACCAGAGCAGTCATTTGATGATGAAGACAGTGGTCTACAGACAGAACTTAGCTGGGATTATATCTACGAGCCTGACATCAAGACGTTGATTGATGAATTGCTTGGTCGCTATATCGAGTCGATTGTTTATCAAGCGGTAATGGAAAACATTGCCTCTGAGCAGTCTTCACGTATGGTCGCGATGAAAGCGGCAACAGATAATGCTGGTGACCTTATTAACGATTTACAGTTGGTTTATAACAAGCTGCGTCAAGCGGCGATTACCCGAGAAATCTCGGAAATCGTTGGCGGTGCTGCTGCTGTTTCATAATTGACTACACCTATATATAGAAGTTCAAGGAGAACGCAATGAGTAGCGGTCGTATTGTACAGATTATTGGCGCGGTTCTTGACGTTGAGTTCAACCGTAATGAAGTTCCTCAAATTTTTGATGCCTTGCAAGTAGATGGTACCGAAACCACCCTAGAAGTACAGCAACAGCTAGGTGATGGTATCGTACGTACTATTGCAATGGGTTCAACCGAAGGTTTAAAGCGTAACCTACCTGTTACTAATACTGGTGCACCGATTTCTGTGCCTGTAGGTACTGGTACGCTAGGTCGCATCATGGATGTTCTTGGTCGTCCTATCGATGAAGAAGGTCCTGTTACTGCTGACGATAAATGGTCTATCCACCGTGAAGCACCAAGTTATGCTGAGCAATCAAACAGCACTGAGCTACTAGAGACGGGTATTAAAGTTATTGATCTACTTTGCCCGTTTGCTAAAGGTGGTAAAGTTGGTCTGTTCGGTGGTGCTGGTGTTGGTAAGACCGTTAACATGATGGAGCTGATCAACAACATCGCTCTAAAACATGAAGGTTTATCAGTATTTGCTGGTGTTGGTGAGCGTACTCGTGAGGGTAACGATTTCTATCACGAAATGCAGGAAGCTGGCGTTGTAAACACTGAAGACTTTAGTAAGTCTAAAGTAGCAATGGTATATGGCCAGATGAATGAGCCACCAGGTAACCGTTTACGCGTTGCACTGTCTGGTTTGACCATGGCTGAGTACTTCCGTGATACCAAAGATCCTGTTACTGGCAAAGGTCGTGACGTACTGTTGTTTGTTGATAACATCTACCGCTATACACTAGCGGGTACAGAAGTATCGGCACTACTTGGCCGTATGCCATCAGCGGTTGGTTATCAGCCAACACTCGCTGAAGAGATGGGCTTACTGCAAGAACGTATTACGTCAACGCAGTCAGGTTCGATTACTTCAGTTCAGGCGGTATACGTACCTGCGGATGATTTGACCGATCCATCACCTGCTACAACGTTTGCTCACTTGGATGCAACAGTCGTACTAAGCCGTGATATCGCATCACAGGGTATCTATCCTGCGGTTGATCCACTAGATTCGACGTCGCGTCAGCTAGATCCACAAGTTATCGGTGAAGAGCATTACAACGTTGCTCGTGGTGTTCAGGAAGTATTGCAGCGTTATAAAGAGCTTAAAGACATCATTGCTATCTTGGGTATGGATGAGCTATCAGAAGAAGATAAATTGGTTGTTTATCGCGCTCGTAAGATTCAGCGCTTCTTGTCTCAGCCATTCCACGTCGCTGAAGTCTTTACGGGTGCACCTGGTAAATACGTACCACTACGCGATACCATTGCTAGCTTTAAAGCAATCATCGCAGGTGAGTATGATGACCTGCCAGAACAAGCATTCTATATGGCTGGTAGCATCGATGAAGTTGTTGCTAAAGCTGAAAAAATGAAGTCTTCTGCAGCGTAAGTTGTATGAGCATGAGTTAATGAGTAGGTATAATATAAATTTTATATCTACTCTTTAGTAACGCATCGCAGTGTTTACTGTTTTTTGATTGCGCTTTGATGGTAAGGAGTTAAGTATGGCAACGTTACAATGTCGCGTCGTAAGTGCTCGTGAAGAGTTGTATTCAGGCGAAATTAGCATGTTAATAGCTACTGGTACCGAAGGCGAGATTGGTGTATTGCCAGGTCACACACCGCTGATTACTTTGCTAAAACCGGGTGCAATGCGAGTGCAAAAAGCAAACGGCGAAGAAGAAATCATTTATGTTTCAGGTGGTGTACTAGAAGTACAACCAAAAATGGTAACTGTATTGGCTGATACCGCTATGCGTGCGCACAATCTTGACGAAAGCAAAATCGTTGAAGCACGCAAAAAAGCAGAGCAAATGCTGGTCAATCAGTCTGATACACTACAAACCAATGCAGCTTTAGCGTCGCTTGCAGAGTCGGTTGGACAATTACAAACTATTCGCAAGTACAAAAACCGCGCGTAAAGCAGAGTCTTGGTTAGATATTTTTAGCTTGGATCCTCAAGCAACAATAAGACAGTCCTTTATGGACTGTTTTTTTGTGCCTATGGGTTTTTTATTGTCAGTTTTTTCAAGCTAAATTCACTAAATTCAAATAGATGAATCCATCATTCATGTCTTCTTTAAAATATAGCCACTCATCCATTGTCACATAAAATAATATGAGAATTTGTCCAAAAGTGACTGGCGACAATCGTAATATGTCGTTATATTAGACAATGAAACATTGTAAATAGGGAGTGATGATTGAGCGCATGTAAGCGTAATGTATCACTCATTTTGACAATTTATATGTATTTAGGCAGTGATTGGCAAATCAGAATAAAACGATTAGCCAGTAGAGGATAAATCACTTTATTCTTGGACGTAAACTAAAGTTTTATTCGGTATAGTTTATAGGTTTTGTTAACGACTATCAGCTATAGTATAGCAAGCGATAGGTTTAATAGTATACTGTGCTGCTAAGTTTGTAACAGCTATACGAACATCGATTGTGCCACTTTATGGTGCTATTAATTTTTACCGCTCTTACTTTTACTGCTTTTAATTTAGATGTATTAGAGGATATAACAATGACAACGACTGAAGAAGACAACACCCCCCGAATCTTGATTGTTGAAGATGATGAGCGTCTGGCCATGTTGACTCAAGATTACTTGGTCAAAAATGGTTTAGAAGTAGCAATTGAAACTGATGGTAACCGCGCTATTCGCCGTATCGTCAATGAGCAACCAGACATGGTCGTACTTGATGTTATGCTTCCTGGTAGCGATGGTCTGACCGTATGCCGTGAAGTGCGTCCGCATTATCAAAATCCAATTCTGATGTTGACTGCCCGTACTGAAGACATGGATCAAGTACTCGGCCTTGAGATGGGTGCTGATGATTATGTTGCCAAACCCGCCCAGCCGCGCGTACTATTAGCTCGTATTCGTGCGTTATTGCGCCGCTCAGAAAATGCACCATCAGAAGATGTGCCACAGCGTCTAGAGTTTGGTGAGTTGGTCATCGATAACGGTGGTCGTTCAGTCACGCTTAGTGATGAGCTGGTAGATTTTACTAGCGCCGAATATGATTTATTATGGTTACTTGCATCGAATGCTGGTCGCATTTTATCGCGTGAAGATATCTTTGAGCGCCTGCGCGGTATTGAATATGATGGTCAAGATCGCTCTATTGACGTACGTATCTCGCGTATCCGTCCAAAAATCGGTGATGATCCAGAGAACCCAAAACGTATCAAAACAGTACGTAGTAAAGGCTACCTGTTCGTGAAAGAAGGTAACTAGGTCGAACTGATTCATATAGTCATGAAATATTGAGAATCACTTCACAAAAAAACCAGCCATTATGCTGGTTTTTTTGTGGCTAAATTTTAATTTTTAAACTTAAATGCGGTGTTATGTGGTTTAATTAAGCAATTATTATAGACGCTGATTAAATACATAAACTATTTGCACGTTTTTTATGGAACATAATGGTATATGAACTTGAGTATATTATTTGGCGTTTAATCATTCTATTCTACAGAGCTTGATATTAGTAATATAGCAGTGCTCATAGGCTATAAGATATCAGCAGTTTTTATTTATTAAGTTGGTCACGGCACGTATGTCATTAGTCTCTTCTTTAAAACACAGTATTTTTGTTCGTATCTATGCTGGACTACTCATAGTCTGTTTGTGCGTAGCATTGTTTGCGCAGTTATTGATGGGTACTATCAATAAGGAGCGTGTACAGTCCTACCGTGAAAACATGGCAATGGGGGCTTTTCATTTGGTGAGCGAAGGTATTTCTCACCAAAACACTGCAGAAGAGCGTGAATACTGGTTGTCTGATGCAAGTAGTTTGTTCGGGGCAAATTTTAAAATCATACCTATTGATGACATAGATTTTACCGCAAGCGAGCTGAGACGTTTTGAAAATGACAATACCGTTGTGCGTTATGTCGAACAGCCTGTGTATGCAGATGTTTATTATCGCTTGCCGGATAATGAGAATGTCCTAACAGCACGGATATCGGAGGTTACGGAGCAACAAGTCAGAGCAATTGCGGTCTTTTTATTGGACGATTTGTCTTATGAAGTCACCTTGTCTGATAAACGTGCACGCTTGGCCGAACTTGAGGAGAAATTTTCTTTTCCTCTGGCATTTGTGCCTGTTAACACGCTCGATTTAGATTCAGATCAAATGTCACGCCTACGCCGCGATGAAGTGGTCATCTCATTACAAGACCCTAATAGTAGTACCAGTAGCTCGGCCATCAAGATAGTGGTTCCGTCTGAAATCAATGATATGGCAGTCTTGATAGGCCCTGTACCCTTATTTAACTGGTTTCCACTTAATTTGATTATTAGTATGATCCTGATTAGTATGTTTTTAATCAGTTTGGGTGTTTATGCGCTCATTTTCCCACTTGAGCGCAAGCTACAGCTGATTCAAGTTGGTGTTAATGAGGTGAGTAAAGGCAACCTTGATATTCAAGTACAAGTCATTGGTCAAGATGAGATCGCACGTCTATCAGCCACCTTTAACGCAATGACGTCACATATAAAGCGTTTGATTGAGTCGCAACGAGAGCTCACGCGAGCCGTATCACATGAGCTTCGTACGCCAGTTGCTCGTATTCGATTTGCGGTAGATATGCTGGCTGATACTGATGACGAAGATTCACGCTTTATGCAGCGTGACTATATCGATGAAGATATCGAATCACTGAATGGCTTGATTGATGAGATTTTGACTTATGCCAAGCTCGAAGAGGGCTCGCCAAAATTAGATTTAGAACCAGTAAATCTCAGAGAGCTGCTACAGCAGATTGAGCGTGAGACCAATGCACTAGGTAAGCCGATTAAAATAGTGACCAACTTGCCAAATGCGAAAGTAACCGCGATTGCTGATCGACGCTATCTGCACCGTGTGATTCAGAATCTTGCAGGTAATGCTTTACGTTATGCTGAAACTACTATTATCGTGAGTGCTGGTGTTAAGAAGGGCAATGCTTTCGTTAGCGTCGAAGACGACGGTCATGGTATTCCTGAGGCTGATCGTGAAAAAGTATTTATACCGTTTTCGCGCTTGGATGATAGCCGTACACGAGCATCAGGCGGCTACGGCCTAGGTCTGTCTATTGTATCGCGCATTGCCTTTTGGTTTAATGGTAGTATGAAAGTAGATGAGAGCCGAGAACTTGGCGGCGCAAGATTCGTAATGACATGGCCTATCAAACCATTGACACAAGTTTTGGCTGCTGATGAATTGACGCAAGAAAAAAGCGAACGCGATTTTGATACTAAATAACAATGCTGAACAATGATGACAAGTAAAAAGTTGTCATCATTAAACGAACCTGATTACCAATATTTTGATAATCAGGTGTCATGCTTGCAGCAGCTTATTCTAGGATAGTTTGACAATACAGGAGGCAAAGGATGCCATATTTATTTGGTGGCTTGGTGCTATTGAATGCGATTACGCTGGGTTACTACTTGTTTCTAAAGCAGCCATCAACAACCCAAACGCTAAAGACAGCCAAAGAAGAAATTACTCAGCCATTAGCATTTACTAATAGTGCTGAATATATTCCGCCTATCATTGGTAGCAAAGATTAATTTATCCACGCAGGGTTTGTCTGAGCTATAGTGTTAAGAGTTGTCTGCATTCGATGTAATACTATCGACTGTAGATGTGTCATCGACTGCATCAGCAGCCAAAGTATTGTCTCCAGCAACTTTAGAGAGTAGAGGTATACGCACACATACTTGCAACCCACCATCGGGATGATTGATGGCCTCAACTGTGCCATGATGTAATCGTGCAATGCGGTCTACAATGGCTAGTCCTAGACCGCTACCTTGGGTAGTACGTGCGGTCTCCCCACGCTCAAATGGCTGCATGATACGCTCCAATTGATCCTCTGCCACACCGTCACCGCAGTCACGCACACAAATCATCAGTTGCTCTTGTGCTTCTTTATTGACAACGTTCTCACTGACGACATCGCTATCTTCTTCTTCAACCGTTTCTATAAATGTTGGTATCACCGTGGCTGATAGATAAATCGGCGGTTTGCCATAACGATTGGCGTTATTGATCAGGTTGATGATGAGACGCTTGATGGATAAGGGGCGTACAGGAATGACCTTGTGACACTCTGATTGATAAACGAACTTCATGGGTGCGAACTGCACCATGATCTCATTAAATATCGTGTCCAAATTGGTCAAGCTAACTGGCTCATCGGAGCCGTCTTTCATAAATGAGATGAACTGCTCCAAAATCGCATCCATATCCTCAATGTCGTAAATTAGCCCTTCACGAAAAAAATCATCTGGTAGCATCTCAGCAGTCAAACGCATACGAGTTAATGGTGTCCTCAGGTCATGTGAGATACCTGCGAGCATGATGGTTCGCTCTTTTTGGGCTTGATTTAATGTTGTAAATAGACGGTTAAATGCCATGTTTACTTGACGTATCTCGGTAGGGCCTTTTTGCGTTGGCAGTGTGGTCGCATGACCCAGACGAATATAGTTAGTCGCTGCACGTTGTAGATAACGTAAAGGGCGGTTCAATTGCCTAGCTAACAAAATAATCGTTAGCAGCGATAAGATAGGCAAACCAATCAAAAACAATATGAGCAATGTTGGGCTGTACTGCGAGTAATAAACCACTGGCTCACGAATCCAGAAACTGTCATCGCGGCTGTCTTGTACCCAAAGCTGCGGTGTTGGTTTGAACTTGAAATAAACTTCGACAGGTCGACCCAGCTGTGCACCAATCTCATACTGAAGTACATCAGTAAAGAAGCTCACAAATGCTTTATCAGCCACCTCTGGAAAGTCACTGGGGTTGTTCACCACCACGACATGAGAATGTTGATACACCCATTGGCGGATATCAGGACGATATTGCCAGTCTTTATTTACACTATTGATTAATCGCAGCTCACTTGTCAAATAACGCGCATGGTTTTTGAGTTCTGGCAGATAAAGACTGCGCCAAAAGAATAAAATCGACAAACTCACACTTATGAGAACAATAAAAGCGACCATCAAGGTTGTCAGCCAAGTATTGGAATAAGAACGTGGCAGCCAACCTTTGCGACGGGGCTTTGAGTTTGGAGTAATCATATAAATCCAGCAGATTAAGAAAATGTCTGATTAAATTTGGTTTTGAGTTAAGCCGCAATTGTATTTTGGAGAAAGAGCGGGTTATTTCTAAACATGGCGGCTGAGAGTAGGGTGTGCCAGTCTACTTCAACACACCATAGAATAGCATAATCGATGAATCTTACTGTGACGCTATTCATTTAAGCAGTTTGTTATGTGCCTCTCCAATATTTTAATAATACCAAATCTAAAGCGCGGTATATTTTAGTAACTGATTAAAATAGAGAGTCCTTAATAATTGTATAAAACGTATGGTTATGCTCGATTATGTTTTACATAGACGGGTATTTAAGCTATTGTTAATAAATAATTAAATAAGCACAGTTTATGTTTTCAATAAATCAAGACTGTGATATAATTATGCCCTTTTTGGTATACCTGCGAAAGAGAGAATTCACATGGTTGTTATTCGTTTAGCACGGGGCGGTGCCAAGAAACGCCCATTTTATCAAGTAGTTGTTGCTGATCAACGCCGCGCGCGTGACGGTCGCTACATTGAAAACATCGGCTTTTTTAACCCACTCGCTAAAGAGTCTGAAGAAGCAGTACGCCTAAACATGGAAGCGTACAATGCGTGGATCGCAAAAGGTGCACAACCTTCAGATCGCGTTGCTTCATTAGCAAAAGCTTACAACAAGTCTGCAGCACAAACTGAAGCAACTGCTTAAGTTTCCGTTGTTATTGAGTCGCTCGTAGTCTTATTACAAGCTGATTCAGTAGACTTTAGAACACATAGCGTAACTGGTCTGACCAGGGTGCGCCATTAACTGTTTATCGCTTTTGACACAATTGTTTTTGCAATTGCTGTTGTAATCATTGTTAGGTTAGCTGCTATGTCATCCACTCCAAATGCTAGTGATCTCATGAAAATTGGTCAACTCAAGAAGCCTTATGGTATCAAAGGTTGGCTTTGGGTATTTAGCGATACGGATGATCGTACAGCAATATTCGACATGAAGCCGTGGTGGATGAAAACTGCTACTGGCATGAAACCTTTGACTGTGAAAGCTTGGCGTGAGCACGGCACAGGACTTGTGGCTCAATTTGAGCAGATTCCTGATCGCAATGTTGCTGAGACCATGAACGGTGTGACCGTTTGGGTCGAACAAAATGTCTTGCCGGAAACAGCTGAAGACGAATATTATTGGTCGGATTTGGTCGGTATGCGCGTGATGAACGAGCAGAACGAGTATTTAGGCAATATCACTGAAATGTTTGAAACTGGTGCCCACGACATCATGCGCGTGGCAGCCAATTCAGACAGTTTGGATAATGAAGAGCGCCTAATTCCATGGCATAAGCAAACGGTGATAGAAGTCGATACGACTGAAAAAACCGTACTTGTGGCATGGCCAAGTGATTATTAATATTGCCTCTGGTAATATCGCTTCTGGCTTTTTAGTCAGAATTTATTATCAGAATTTATTAATAGTCACACCGATTGTTTTAGCCTCAATGTAAGTAGACATCAGATGTATTTTGCCGTCATTAGTATTTTTCCTGAGATGTTTGCCACGATTCGTGAGTTTGGAATCACGGGACGGGCAGTGACTCAGGAGCAAGTTACGATTGAATGCATTAATCCACGTGATTATACCACTGATAACTATCGCCGTATTGATGAGCGCCCTTATGGTGGCGGTCCTGGGATGGTGATGATGGCTGAGCCATTGTCAAAAGCCATTGAGGATGCACGCTTGCGTGCCAAGGAATACGGTTGCCGTGTCGATAGTGAGCATTGTCCGGTGATTTATATGTCACCGCAAGGGCAAACGCTTAGTGAGAGTAGCGTAGTCGGTATGACTGATTATGATGGCATGATTTTATTATGCGGTCGTTATGAAGGCATCGACGAGCGCCTACTGTCACAATATGTCGATATGGAAGTATCATTGGGCGATTATGTGTTGACTGGTGGTGAGCTACCAGCAATGGTGCTGATGGATAGCGTGATACGTCGTCTACCCGATATCATGGGGGATGACAAGTCAGCGGAGCAAGACTCGTTTGTCGATGGCTTGCTTGACTGTCCGCATTATACCAAGCCGCATGAGTTTGCAGGTATGAGCGTCCCTGAGGTATTACTCTCAGGTCATCATGCCAATATCGCTAAGTGGCGTTTTGCTCAGCAAGTCAGTCGTACGCAAGCGCGTCGTCCGGATTTGTGGCAAGCGTTTACTCCGACGGTAGAGCAAGCGAAGTGGCTTAAAGCACTAGCAAAAGCAGATAAAAAGTAGGTTGTTGATACCTGACTTTATCTTCATTAAGCTTGATAAACAGTTAACAAACAGAATTTTGAGCAATAATAAAACGAGTCATCGCATAGTGGCCGTTGGTTATAACCCATTTATGTTGTATCTCACTATAAAGAGATACAATTAATTATTACAAACAGGTGATATGCGTCAAGCCTCTATTATCTAATGTGAGGAGATAACTCTCATGAGCAACAAGCATCCATTGGTTCAGGTCATCGAAAACGCTCAATTGATCGAGCGCCCAAACTTTGCACCCGGCGATACCGTTGTGGTACAAGTAAAAGTACGTGAAGGTGAGCGTGAGCGTTTACAGGCTTTTGAAGGCGTTGTAATTGCTAAGCGTAACCGTGGTCTAAACTCAGCGTTTACCGTACGTAAAATCTCAAGCGGCGTTGGTGTTGAGCGTGCATTCCAGCTGCACTCACCACTGATCGATAGCATTGAAGTGAAACGCCGCGGTGCTGTTCGCCGTGCGAAACTGTACTACTTACGTGAGCGTTCTGGTAAATCAGCACGTATCCGCGAAAAACTTGCGCCACGTCCAGCTCAGAAAAAGACTGACGCTGGTGTACCTGATGCCGTTGATACTGCACCTGGTATTTAAGCACAAGTTTGCCGTTTTGAGTTGATCGTATTATTTTAGGATTGACTCAAATAAGGTAATAGTAGATACAAGCCCTTATTCATAGGTTTATTTATAAATAAGCGGGCCATACCAAAAAAGACAAAACCCCAATCTATGCGAATGCTAGATTGGGGTTTTTGTATGCGCGCGCTTATCAATTTAAACTTGCTGAGTGGTTAACTGGATATTCACAGCTGATAGATACTATGCCTTGTCATTAGTCAAAAAGCCTTACCAGTAAAGTAGCCAAAAACTATTCAGTATGGGGTGTTTCAATTCGGCTGGCCTGCTCTTTAGATTTACTGTACTTGCGTAGTCTGATATACAAGGTTTTGGTCACGGTAGCAATGAGCTTTTGCTGGTCGTCTACGATATCGACTTTATATTCACGAAATACAGCTTCACCGTCTTTTGCCAACTCTTGAATGGTAATCACCTCAGCGCTAGGTATTTTCATTCGCGCGGTGACTTTACTGTTACCGGGCGCGATAAAATCAATATGTGAGCTTTTGTCCCAGACCACATAGTTGCTACCTAATTGATGCATCAGCATGAGCATATAGAAGGGATCTACCATGGAGTATAAACTACCACCGAATTGAGTACCGACGATATTTTTGTTGAGAGTGGTCAGTTCCATGCTGACCACGCATAATCCCTGATCAAGGCTGATGTGGTCGATTTTGATGCCTGAACCGATATAGGGCGCGTAAGTATTGAGTCGCAGCTTTAAAAGATGCGGGGTCAGTAGCGGCATGATACTTTGCTTGGCTCGACGCTTCAAAGTCTCAAAATTGCTGGGTAGCACACTCATAAATCTATCCTGTTGCTTTTATTGATTTTTCAGTGATATGGGTAGCGCTGTTTCTTAGTGCTTGCTATTAGACGATAAACCACAAAGACATTTATCATAGTTAAAAATGACTGCGCTCGCTAGTTTCAAAGCGTAACTAAGCATAGTCTTTATAGTTATCGCAAAGCAATATTTAATATGACTATCTTTAGTATTTAGTTATATGATAAAAAATGTTCAGATGTCAGTTATTCTTAAGAAAATTGGCCTTTAATTTAATTTTATGTCCAAATTAGTGCTGTTTATTCCCAATAGTTTCCTATTAAGTTTGTTATTGTATTCAATGAAAACTTTAATTTATTTTTATAACGATATATGTAGTCTTTTTAATTCACCTTAAATTCGCATTTCCTTATGCCTTAACATACAATGGTTTTCCGCTTATCATGACTGATTGGTCATTTAGCTAACGCCAAACCAAAAAAATATTCAATCAAAACCTAATCGACACAAGGAAATGTGATGAGTAACATTCAGGCCTCATCTTCAGGGTCTAATACGCCGCGACCAAACCCAGCCAATCAAGACAGCGAATTGCAAGGCAGTTATATAGATTTGCATAAGCCAAGCTCAAGCTTCGACAGTCGAGATGCCTATCTTAACCACGAATTGCAAATCATGCAGCCAAAACGCTGGCGTCCCAATCTACCATTTCGTGATTATCGTTTTGAGTATGAAGATACTATCCCAGCGATGGCAGCGACCATCGGTAAAGTGGTCATGGTGGGCGCTATTGCAGCAACTTTTGCAGGACCACTCGGCTTAGGTGATGCGTTTGTTTTAGAAAACGTTCGTTATGAGCTGTTGATTGTCTCGTTCTTTATTATCTTATTTTCTGGATTTCTGCTACCGACAGCCAACCTCGCTGGTACTCATGGGCCACTTATTCCATTGATTCCCATTGTCGTTGCTGCAGGTGGGCATCCAATGGCTTTTGGCCTACTCATTGGGGCTTTTGGCCTGCTGCTTGCTATTAGTAAAGGAGGAAGCTTACTGGCCAATTTAACCAGTAAAGGTGTATGCGGTGGTCTCTTAATTTACTTAGGGTTTATCGGTACGACGTCACAGGTTAAGAACCTTTTTGCTTGGGCAGAAGGGATTGGTATGTCGCACATTGCTTTCTTTATTATTCTAGCGACTATCCTGCTATATGCATTGCTTGAGCATTGGCAAAAGCGCTGGCTTGCGGTTCCGCTCAGTTGCGTGTTAGGTGGCGGTCTTGCTTTTACACTAGGCGCACCTTTTGCGTTCAAAACGGCACCAGGTCTACCGCATATGAACCCAATGTATTGGTGGGGTGAGAATACAGGTTGGATGTTAGGGCTACCGACGATTGAAAGCTTCATTGTGGTATTGCCGTTTGCTATCTTGGCAGTTGCTATGTGGTCACCAGATTTCTTGGGTCATCAGGTATTCCAAAAAATCAGCTACCCTAAGCGTACTGAAAAAGTGCTCATGGACATCGATGACACGATGACCAGCGCTTCATTTCGTCAGGTCGCAGGCTCTGTGCTAGGCGGTGCCAACTTTGCGTCATCTTGGGGAACGTATATTGTCCCTGCAGCGATTGCTAGGCGTCCGATTCCTGCTGGTGCGCTATTGACGGCCTTGTTCTGTATTATCGCAGGTGTTTGGGGCTATCCAATGGATTTGGCCATCTGGCAACCCGTGATGTGCGTGGCATTGATCGTTGGGGTTTTCATCCCACTCTTAGAGGCTGGCATGGAGATGACGCGCGAAGGTAAAACCACGCAGTCTGCTGCTATTGTGGTGTTTGCTTCTGCCTTAGTGAACCCAGCCTTTGGTTGGTCACTCACGCTATTGCTTGATAATTTGGGCTTGATTGGCTCAAAAGAGCGCAGTGCTAATTTGACTAAAATGAGCCGATGGATCATACCAGGTATTATGTTCGTGGTACTGACTGGCGTGATGGCTATCGTCGGTATGTTGCCAGGTATTCCAGCATTAATGGCAAACTTCCGTCATTAGACCATTGATAATTAGCATATAATCGAACAAACGAAGTCAGCATAAAGCTGGCTTTTTTGTGCGTGCTATCGAGGCAATAATCAGCTTGCAAAACCACGATTCCTGCCCCATAACTAGCAGTATTACTAAGATTTTTAAGAGCAATACATTCTATGGTTACTGTCTCAGAATTGAATCCTGTCGATGACAAAAAAGCCCGTCTTAAGCATCTGATCAAGAACTTGCCTAATTTGCCAGGGGTATATAAGATGCTGGGCAAAAACGGCGATATTTTATACGTTGGTAAAGCCAAGTCGCTAAAAAGCCGTGTGAATAGTTACTTTGCCAAGACGATCGATCATCCAAAAACGCGGGCACTGGTGGCACGGATTCATAATATTGAGACCATTATCACGCGTAGTGAGACCGAGGCGTTGTTGCTCGAGCAGAACTTAATTAAAGAGTATCGCCCGCCTTATAACGTCTTGCTACGTGATGATAAGTCGTATCTATACGTGTTTATCTCAGCGGATAAGCCTTATCCACGTTTGGCGTATGGACGCGGCAAAGGCAATCACCAAAAAGGTCGTTTCTTTGGCCCATTTCCCTCTGCCCATGCAGCAAAAGAAACGCTGGTGTTGATGCAAAAAATGTTTCAAATGCGCCAATGTACCAACACCTTTTTTAAGCAGCGCCAGCGCCCTTGTCTGGAGTATCAGATTAAGCGTTGCCGCGCGCCCTGCGTTGGACTGGTATCGCCGGAAGAGTATGCAGAAGATGTGAATAACACCATTCGCTTTTTGAAGGGCGACTCTAGTGATATTCATAGTACGCTGATCGAGAAAATGGAAGACGCTGCCGAAGCGTTAGATTTTGAAAAGGCGGTATTGTACCGTGATCAATTGTCGATGCTACGCGAAGTGCAGGCAAGGCAAGCTGTCTATACGGTGCAAGGTGAGGCAGATGTGATTGCCATTGCCAGTCAAGCGGGCATGACTTGCGTCAACGTGCTGACCGTGCGCGGTGGTCGCGTGTTAGGCGGTAAAAACTATTTCCCTGATGTGGACAGTAGCGAGCCGCTAGCAGATAACCTATCAGCTTTTATTACCTCGTTTTATTTTCAGGTGACGGACGATCTGCCAGCCGAGATTATATTAAGCCATGAGATTCCTGATCAGGTAGCGGTAAGCGAAGCACTGGCAACGCATTTTGGCAGCAAAGTAGTCATCAAAACCAATGTGCGTGAGCATCGCTCAGAATGGCTGGATTTGGCAACACTCAATACCAGTAATGCCCTAAAGACTAAGCTTGGTGATTATTTAGAGCTGCACGCACGCTTTGGCGCACTAAAAGACGTACTGGCTGAGGTGACTGATCGCACCATTGATCGCATTGAGTGTTTTGATATCTCGCATACCATGGGCGAGGCGACCATTGGTAGCTGCGTCGTATTTGATCAAGGCGGTGCGCGCAGGCGTGATTACCGTCAATATGCCATTCATGATATCCAAGGCGGCGATGACTATGCAGCCATGAAGCAAGTGCTGACAAGGCGATATAAGAAGCAGCCGTTGCCTGATTTGTTGCTGATTGATGGTGGGAAAGGTCAGCTTAATATCGCCAAAGACGTCTTGACCGAGCTGGGTATTTTAAATGACACGTTGCTTGTGAGTGTGGCAAAAGGAGAAGGGCGCAAGGCGGGTTTAGAAGTATTACATTTTATCGATCATGAGCCGCTGGATCTGCCCATGGACAGCAAGGCGCTGCATTTACTGATGCATATTCGCGATGAGGCGCATCGTTTTGCGATCACCGCGCACCGCAAAAAACGCGACAAGCGCCGCTCCTCATCGGTACTTGAGGTCATTCCAGGTCTGGGTGAAAAACGCCGTCGTGATTTGCTTAATCACTTTGGCGGTATGCAGCAATTGCTTGGCGCGTCACAGCAGGAACTAGCCGGTGTGCAGGGAATTGGCCCTGTACTGGCAAAGACGGTTTATAAAGTATTACATGAATAGCTTGATCTATTGTTTCTACCAGTGATTTGATAACGTCCAAAAAAAGGGCTGCCGCAGATAATTTAATTTATCTGCGGCAGCCCTTTTTTGAGTCAATCAAATACTATTGGTCAGTCTTCTCTACCTTATAAGTCACAAATTTAAAGCTCAAATCACTTTTTTCATCGTGCATTTGCTCAGATTCTTCTGCTACTTTGAAGCGATCTGGTAGCTCAGGATAGAACGCATCGCCATCCGTAATATCAGTATCTACGTGGGTCAGCTCAATGCGGTCGGTATACATCAGTGCTTCGCTAAAGACGCGCTCACCGCCAATCACCCAGATCGTCTCCAGATGTAGCCCATGTGCCAAACTTGCGGCATGAGTGAGCGCATCATCTAAATTATGCACCACATGCGCGTATTCATGTCCGACCAGTCCTTGCTGTTCTGCATAGTCCATTTGGGTAGAGATGATAAAGCACACACGCTTTGGTAAAGGCTTGCTACCCATGGATTCAAACGTCTTACGACCCATAATGACGATGCCCTGAATATCGCTACTAGAGGCCGTATTTTGCGAGTCACGTGTGGTCATTTTTTTGAAGTGCTGCAGGTCTTGTGAGATATGCCACGGTAGCTCGTTGTTTTTACCGATACAGCGATTGCTACTTATGGCGGCGATTTGGGCAACTTCAGTGTGGGCATAGCTCATAATGGGTCCTTTCTATTATATTTTTAAACGTCTATATTTTTAAATCACAGTCTTATTTATTGTCGTGCACAAGACGTATTTTAAACGGCGACTTTGGCTTTGATGGTCGGATGAGACTCATAGTTATTGACGCTAATATCGTCGTATTCAAAGGCAAAAATATCTTTCACCTCTGGGTTCAGCGTCAATGTTGGCGGTGTATATAGCGAACGTGTCAGTTGTAGCTCAGCCTGCTCGCGGTGGTTTTGGTAAATGTGGCAATCACCACCTGTCCAAACAAACTCACTAACCTCCAGATCACACACTTGCGCGACCATATGTGTCAATAACGCATAACTGGCAATGTTAAAGGGCACACCTATGAAAATTATAACCCCTAATTTATGCACAAGACGCCTAATAATATAGCCTTAACAACTATAATAGCATTGTGCACTTTTAATTCTGCACAATACGACTTATACGTACAAGGTTATTATACCTGATTTTAAAATATCGCTGTTAATAGAAGGTCTTATTTATTTCTTTTAGTTTTACCAAAGCATATAAAACATGATTGCTCTAACACTAAAACTCACCCTAAAGCCCGATCAACCAACGCATCGGTAAGCTGAACTTGCGTCTCTTGGGACTGCTTTAGCTTCTCTTTTAGCTGATCGCAAATAGCCATTAGTTCATCGACTTTAGCAACAATGCGATGTTGTTCTGCAAGAGGTGGTGTTGGTAATAAGATTGAACGACTTTTTGTGACTGAAATATTGTCCTGACCAGCTGTTCCTATAAGCGCAATTTTATCAAGAAACATACCTGAAACTAAGTAGGTATAGATAAATTTATTTAGATTCGAAATGAATGGTCTAAACATCACAATGGCCTGATTGCAGTTCCATTCTGGATAGGTATCGGGAATAATAGCTATCTTTCCAAGAGGTGGACCCACGATATTCATTATCACATCTCCTGGGCAAAGCTGAGAGCGCTTCAAACTTGAAGAGTGATAACCTTCCTCAATAAATTGTGGTTGGTATTCAAAATCTATTTTTTGGTTTCTTATATTATAAACCTTCAAGTATGGGATACCTGTATCATCTATAAATGAACTCTTAGGTGGCGTTGATCCAGAAGTTATACCATCGCATATATCATCTAATCGACACCATTCCCAACCTAAGGGCAAATCAAATAATCTTTCTTCATCTTCAATAGGTGGTAATGCTTTACGTGGTTTAATCTTCTTCTCTTGAATCAACTGCTCTTTCTCTTCCGCAATCTTTTCTAACAATACTGAAGCAGGTTCGTCATCTGAACTCTGTGAAACTAGCTTACCCATCACTGCCAATTGCAAAACGGTTTGCTTTAGAGCGTCAATGCTTTGCTCGGTCGTAAATAGGCTATCGAAATGCTCGGCAATTCTTGCCCAATTTTGTGCTAGCTCATCAGCGTCCGCACTATCTGTCAACGTGGATAATAATACTTCTACAAGCGTCGCGTGAGCGTCGATACTGGCTTCGGTTTGCTGCTCTAGCTGATCACATAGCAGCATCAGCTCATCGACTTTAGCGACGATGCGGCGTTGTTCTGCTAATGGAGGATATGGAAATGGTTCTTTCCTTAATGTATCAACTGAAACCATATTCTTTTGGGCGGTCCCCTTTAGATCAGACAATGTATCTGTACGCATAAAAAAGGCAGGGAATAAGATTTTAAAATATTCATTTATAAGTGCATTATTATTCAAAGCTATTTTAAGTAAAGCTTGGTTAATGACTCCTCTCTCCATATTTGGTGGGGCTATTGCGACTTTACCAACAGTACCAGAGCAACTAATAATCAAGTCATAAGGCTTAACTTCAAATGCTTTCAGCTCATTAAACTTTGTCTCATCAATATAATATTCTCCACGTGAAAAATCATCGTTTATTGCATGCTGCTGCTCATATACTTTATAGCCAGAATTAACAAAATATGCTTTTTTTAAAGCACTCCCAAAAGGTCCTCTCTTAATTGCATAGTCATCGTGGGCTATCACTTGAGGCATAAATGCCCACGTCCATCCCTGTGGTAAAGTATTCTGCTCAACTCCAGCTTCTTCCAATGACGGCAATGCTTTTTGCTTTTTTATCTTTTTATCTTTGACTAACTGAGATTTTTCTACCGCAATACGTTCAAGTAAAACCGCAGCGGGCTCATCCGTAGGATCTTGTGGAATTAACTTTCCATATACAGCTAACTCCAAGATCAGTTCACGTAATTTAGTAATACCATACAGCTCATACTTTTTACTGCTGCCACGTCCACTAGTCGACTTAGCTAGTATAGCGCTGGTCCAGATATCGATATGTTCAGTGATTAGCTGCTCTGGCTTGCTTATGTCTTTACTCATCTCTAAGCTCGTCTTTACATTCATAGCTACTTGCCCTCTGTCGTGTTAGCAGACAGCGCAGCGCCCAGCACGTCTTTTAATTGGCTGCGTAACGTATCGATGCTCTGTTGCTGTTTAGTATAGTCAGCCAGTAGCTTATTAGGATCATAATCAATGACTTCACCTTGGTAGGGGTTGGAGATATCGAGGTTATAGTTACGCTCGATGACTTCATCAATGCTGACCTTCCAAGCCTGATTGTTTTCGATACGACTGGTAAAACCATCAGATTCATCACCCCACCAATCAATCTCTGTTTGAAACTCTTCGAACTTCATTGGTTTGGTTTTGCTATAGTTTTTGACGCCTTCAGGATAAGGATGCTCATAAAACCAAATATCTTTGGTTGGCTGACCTTTGGTAAAGAAGAGAATATTGGTTTTAATGCTTGTATAAGGGTTAAACACACCATTTGGCAGGCGCACGATGGTGTGCAGATTACATTCTTCTGTCAGCATTTTCTTTAGCTTAGTTTTTACCCCTTCACCAAACAAGGTGCCATCAGGCAACACAACAGCAGCACGACCTTTATCTTTCAAGACCTCGATGATTAATTGTAAAAACAAATCTGCCGTTTCGCGTGTTTGGAGCTCAGCAGGGAAGTTCTTTTCTATACCATGCTCTTCAGTGCCGCCAAAAGGTGGGTTGGTTACGATGACATCAATATCACTGTCCCAGCTCGATAGCGGCTTATTTAGGGTGTTATCGTGACGTATCTGTACGGGTACTTCGATGCCATGCAGCATCATATTGGTCGTGCAAAGCAAATGTGGCAGTTGTTTCTTTTCAAACCCTAAAATCTGCTGCTGTAGTACTTGGTGATCTTCAGCAGTTGCAACATAGTTGTTTTTGACATGATCAAACGAACAGGCCAAAAATCCACCTGTACCACAGGCTGGATCCATAATGCGCTCACCCAGCTTTGGATCGACACGGTCAACGATGAAGCGCGTCACGGCACGAGGGGTATAGAACTCACCTGCATTACCCGCACTCTGTAAATCACGTAGCAGTTGCTCATAAATATCACCAAACAGATGGCGCTCATCTGAACGATTGAAGTCCACTTCATTGAGCTTGTTAATTACTTGGCGTAGCAGCGTGCCGTTTTTCATATAGTTGTAGGCATCGCTCAAACCTTGACGCACCACAAAGCCACGTGGGTTAGTATCTACTGGCGCTGTCAGGTTTTTTAGCTCAACGAATATTTCATCGTTTACGAACTCTAGTAACTCATCACCAGTGATACCTTCGGGATCAGCCGCCCAATTACGCCAAAGGTATTGCTCAGGGATGGGGGTCTTATAGTTTTCTTGTTCGAACTCAAGCGCTTCTTCTTGTGCATCAAATATTTTGAGAAACAATAGCCATGACAATTGGCTTAAACGTTGGGCATCACCATCGACACCAGCATCTTGACGCATGATATCTTGAATAGACTTAATAACCGAACTGATTGACATGTAGTTTCTCTTTTTAATAAACGATAGGTTTTAATAAACAGTATGAATAAAACAAGCCTCAATAAGAGGCTTAGATATATGGATTGTAGCTAATTTTTTCTAGTTACTTAAGCTTGTTTGGGTGGCGGTGCCCAATAGATTTCGTTTTCAAGATCACTGATGGCTTGCTGATAGTCTTTTTTGCTACCAAAGCCTTCTCTGACAATTTCCATCGGGCTACCTAGCTGATCAAGTGGTTTTACTTTAAGCACGTTCAAGCTTTCGATCTCTTCTACACCCGCATCAGCATATTTATCGAGCAAGGCATTCAGTACTTTTTGAGCGGTATCTGAGTATTTAGTAAAGTAATTGCGCTTTTTGACTTCATCCGCACGTTCACGACGGGTCAAGGGCGGTTGGTCATAAACCACATGACAAATCAGGTCGAAGGGGTCCATATCTGACCCGATCTCTTCCTGCAATACTTCCCAAATAATACCAGCATTTGCCAGCTCATCAATGATGGTTTGTTTACGCTCAGTTTCGTTCCAACGCTTTATAAACTCATCCAAACTAGCGAACTGCTTGCTGAAGGTTTTGCGAGTATAGTCCTGAAATGACTCGGTGACTAGCTTACCGTCAGTATCATAATACTGGATACGCTGCGCCATGACTTGGACAGCTACACCTTTCACATGGTATTTTTTCGCGGGTTCACTGACACCTATGTCATCACCCATACCAGCCCCTAAATCAAAGCCGCTATCATCACTCTGGTTTGTATAGGCTGGGTCAGTGCCATTGACAATATCTAATTCTGCGTCTGACTCTCCATCTACCACTTCGTCAAGCTCGTCGCTGCCTTCATTAATCTGCGATGGCGTCACAGTCATGATACGTTCAGGAACACCATCAAAGCGCTCATCTGCGAATAGCTCAGTTGCTTTTTTGAAGTCGAGAATCGTAAACCATAGCTTGCCGTATTTATCATTGATACGGGTGCCACGGCCGATAATCTGCTTAAACTTAGTCATCGATTTGATGTTTTGATCTAACACGATGAGCTTACAGGTTTGAGCATCGACGCCTGTTGTCATCAGCTCTGAGGTCGTCGCTATCACAGGATAAGGTTTTTTTGGATTGATAAAGTTATCAAGCTGCGCTTTGCCTAACTCATCATCGCCCGTGATTTTCATAACATACTTTTCGTTCTTTTTGACTTGCTCTGGGTTGCAGTTAATCAAAGCACGGCGCATCCGCTCTGCATGATCAATATCATTACAGAATACAATGGTTTTGGCCATGGGGTCAGTGCGCTGAAGGTAGCTAGTGATGGTCTGTGCCACCAACTCAGTACGCTCATCAATCACCAAACTACGATCAAAATCTTTCTGATTATAGATACGATCCTCAATCAGTTGACCATGCTTATCTGTCTGTCCTTTCGTTGGACGCCAGCCTTGCATATCAATATCGATATCAACCCGAACCACTTTATAGGGCGCTAAAAATCCATCTTCGATACCTTGCTTTAAGGTATAAGTATAAAGAGGGTCGCCAAAGTAATAAGAATTAGATACCTCTTCAGTCTCTTTAGGGGTCGCTGTCAAACCGACCTGCGTAGCGCTATTAAAGTATTCCAATATCTCACGCCAAGCACTGTTTTCAGCAGCGCTGCCTCTGTGGCACTCGTCAATGACAATTAGGTCAAAGAAGTCTGGTGCAACCTGTTTAAAGGCTTTCTGATGCTCTTCTGGGCCTGTTAACGCTTGATATAAGCCAAGATGAATCTCAAAGGCAGGATCAACCGTACGACCTTCTATTTTGGTCATCGCAGTGCCAAAAGGCTGAAAGTCATTAACGCGAGTTTGATCGACTAAAATATTGCGGTCAGCTAAAAACAAAATGCGCTTTTTTTCTCTCGCTTTCCACAGACGCCAAATGATTTGAAAGGCAGTGTAGGTTTTGCCCGTTCCTGTTGCCATCACGAGCAGGATACGATTCTGTCCGCAAGCAATGGCCTCTATGGTCTTATTGATGGCTTGTAGCTGATAGTAGCGTGGTGACTTACCACTGCCATCATCATGATAGTCTTGAGTGATGATAGGCAACTGAGCTTGCGTATAGCCTTTCCACTGACAATACTTATCCCATAGCTCAGCTGGTGTTGGGAAGTCTGATAGTGAAATCTCTGTTTCGAGGATAGTGCTATTGGTTTTATCATGAAAAATAAAGCCATCACCATTAGATGAAAATACAAACGGTACTTCGAGCAGCCCAGCATAATCAAGCGCTTGCTGCATACCTTTACCAATAGAGTGTTTATTAGCTTTGGCCTCGATAACAGCAAGCGGCAGATTAGGCTTGTGATATAAAACAATGTCAGCAGACTTGACTGTTTTACGTACTGCCATTTGACCGCGAACGATAACCTTACCATCACGAAGCTTAACCTCTTCACGAATTTGGGTCATGTCATCCCAGCCTGAACCGATAACGGCAGGTAGAATGAACTTACTGATAATGTCCGCTTCGGATAATTCTAATTTGTTGATACCAGCCATGGCAGTACGTTTCCTATATAGCTAGCGTTAGTGATAGCCTATACTCTAACATATGTTGTGTATTAATAGCCTATTAGGATTGAACCGCTCATATCAGGAAATCGATGCAATTATTAAATTGTAAAAGTGACCCCTGCCGTCAAATCCGTACACATAAACTTGGGAGATTTTAATTACGCAGCCTGACGATAATAATCAAACCACACCTGTCTTGGCGATTGATAGCCCAAACCCTTTTGAATCCTCGTCTGA
>Ga0208182_1000391_pt1 | contig 32516 bp, 29 predicted proteins | sample MalvireepMed_906_FD_184248 | JGI IMG/M metagenome (GOLD analysis project Ga0208182, IMG submission 184248) | Marine viral communities from the Global Malaspina Expedition - Malaspina viral metaG DeepMed_906 (SPAdes) (version 2) | ecosystem: Environmental > Aquatic > Marine > Oceanic | place...
GATGTCGATGTAGGTATCCGTACCTCATTGCGTGATAGTGACAACCAAGCCATTCGCGCGGATGCCACGCCGCCGCGCCCAGCCAGTCTTGATGAGATTCAGCAAGTGGTTACTGACTTTGCACATGCAACCAAGTGCGCGCAGGAAGCGGGGTTTGATGGTATTGAGATTCATGGCGCGCATGGTTATTTGCTGCATCAGTTTTGGGCCAAGCATACCAATCAGCGTGACGATGAGTACGGTGGCAGCCGCGAAAACCGCGCGCGTCTAACCTTGGACGTGATTGATGCTTGCGCAGAGGCATGGGATGCTGATCACGTGGGTATTCGTATTTCACCACTTGGCACGTTCAACAATGTTGAGGGAGGCTACGAAGAAGACGATAACATTTGGCTGATTGAGCAAATCAACAAGCGTGGTCTAATGTATTTGCATCTGTCAGAGCCAGACTGGGCAGGGGGTACGCCGTATAGCGATGAGTTCCGTCAGCGTGTCCGTGATGCGTTCGATCAGACCATCATCGCGGCGGGAGGCTATGATGCGGACAAAGCAGAAAAAAATATCAAGGCAGGTTATATCGACGCAGTAGCATTCGGTCGTGATTATCTTGCCAATCCTGATCTCGCTGAACGTATTCAAGAGGGTGCACCGCTCAACGAGCAGCATCCAGAGAGCTTCTATGGTGGCAGCACGGTTGGCTACACTGATTATCCGTTTATGGATCAGGCGCAATAGTTTATTTGTCGGTTCTGCTGACTAAATAGCTAAATTATGCTTCATAAAAGCCCTCTGACTATCGGTAGTCAGAGGGCTTTTTTGTGCTTCTATTTTCATTATGTACCAAAATTGCCTGTTTGATAATCACGGAACGTTTGTCGTAGCTCATCTTGGGTATTCATTACAAAGGGGCCGTGACCTGCGATAGGCTCACCGATAGGTTCACCACTTAACAACAGTAGTTTGGCAGGAGTGTGTTCATCGTTATCGGTAGAATAGGTGAGCTCAATAGTATCGGTAGCAGCATCAGATAAAGGTACAGGTTGAGAATCTACAGATGGTTCAATCGGCGCTGCAAACTGAATCAGATTGCCTGCACTGATAGATGTGCCATTGACCAGTACTCGGCCTTCTTGTACGAGAAGCAGGGTATTGTGCGTGCTAGGTACTTCGAGTATCGTTGTGCCTGCGGTATGCAGCGCGATATCCCATAGGTTAATGGGCGTAAAGGTTACCGCATTACCTGTGACGCCATGCCAGTCACCTGCAATGATGGCAACTTGACCGATGACCGTTTGTTTGTCAGCGCTTTGAGCAACAGCATCTTTAGTAAGATTATCTTGAGAGTCGGCATCGCGACTGTCCACCAATTCTATGATAGGCATCTCAGCACGTTTGATAAATTGATATTTAGGATCAGTCAGCTTGTGCGCGCTTGGCAGATTGACCCACATTTGCACCATACTAAACACACCACCGCGCTGCCCAAACGCCTCAGAATGGAACTCTTCGTGTAGAATGCCGCGACCAGCGGTCATCCATTGCACATCGCCTTCCAAAATCTCCCCACGCCCACCGATTGAGTCAGCATGACTGATCTCACCTGAGTACGCGAGGGTGACGGTCTCAAAACCTTTATGAGGGTGTTTGCCAATGCCATGTGGCTGCGTCTGATAATCAGGATTTGGTGCAAACGTCGTCGGCTCGCCATAATCAAATAGTAAAAATGGATCGGTATGACTGTAATTGAAGTCTGGTTGGTCATCGACATAATTGATCAATGTTTTCACAAAAAATCCGTCACCGACCCAATGCGGTGCTTTATCACCATGAATCTGTTTGATTGGGCGCATCGAGTACCTCGCAATTCTATCTAGCATAAATAACAGTAAGTGAATATTATACTATAATTCTATAGTGTAATGAACTTATGTCGTGTTTATTTTATGCTATCAAATGCGACTGCTTCTTAAACCACCTCGCCACTCACAAAGCCACTGGCCCAAGCCCATTGGAAGTTATAACCACCAAGCCAGCCTGTTACATCGAGCACTTCGCCGATGAAGTACAAGCCCTCTTGCAAATTGCTTTGCATGGTCTTTGAGGATACTTCGTCAGTTTTTATGCCGCCGCGTGTGACCTCAGCCGTACGGTAGCCTTCAGTACCAGAGGGCTTGAGCTGCCAGCCATTGAGAGTAGCGCCAAGCTCACTCAGTCGCTCATCTTTGATATTGGCAAGCTCAGTATCTTTGATATCGTCCCAAAGCTGGGTTTGTAGTGCTGCCAATAGTTTTTTGGGTAGTGCGTTGTCTGTGTTTTCTGCCAATACAGTACGGATCAGTTGGCGTGGGTGTGACTTTTTGCGGGTGAGTAAAATATCGGTGACATCTACATCGGGCAGTAGGTTAATGCTGATCGTCTCACCACTGTGCCAATAGTTCGATAGCTGGAGCATGGCAGGGCCAGAAAGCCCGCGATGGGTAAACAGTACAGGCAGTTTAAAAGAGATACGCTCATTGCTGGCAATGACTGGTAGGCTGATGCCTGCTAAGCTACGAATCAGCTTGCCTGTTTTGTCCGTGAAGGTAAATGGTACGAGACTGGCATCGGTTGCTATCAGTGTATGCCCAAACTGCTGCGCTAGCTCGTAGCCAATGCCGCTTGCGCCCATCGTTGGAATAGACAAACCACCAGTGGCTACCACTAACGACTCACAACGATAGCGCGTCTGTGACGATTGACTCTCGCTTGCGACGTCTTTTTTGCCAAGCTTTTTGCTGGTTATTAGCTCAAACCGTTTTGCTTTATCATGGTCAGTCGTCTGTACATGATTGATTTGGGTATTGAGCTTGATTTGCACACTGACAGCCGTACATTCATCAAGGAGCATAGTGAGGATATCTTGGGCAGAATCATCACAAAATAGCTGTCCGTGTTCACGCTCATGGTAGGGAATCTGATGCGCCTCTACCATGCCGATAAACTCCCAGCTTGGATAGCGACTCAGTGCCGACTTACAAAAGTGAGGATTGGCACCGATAAAATGCTCAGGCTCCACAAAGTAATTGGTAAAGTTGCAGCGGCCACCACCTGACATCAAAATCTTTTTGCCTGCTTTATTGGCGTGATCTATGACCAAAACGCGACGACCACGGCGACCTGCGGTGAGCGCACAATATAATCCTGAAGCGCCAGCGCCGACGATGATGACGTCATAGTGAGTAGAGGGTTGTGCATTGTGGTGATTAGTCATTGCGGTCTCGTAAAACAATCATTTAAAAAAAGGTGATAACAAAACCAATTGTATGTGTTAATAATACAGATCGGCGGTGTTGTCTAAAGCAGTATCGGTAGGGCAGCTATTGTCCATATTTCATTTGAGGTTACAAGGATTAAATGTGATATCCGATGAGCTGTGACATGGCATCTGCATATCAAGCGCACTCTTGATTGTGATGTTGCAATAATCCTTACTAATAATTCTTCAATAACCGCTGCTATCAATCACCAAGTATACAGATGTACAGCGAAATTGTTATGATTGACTGATGATGTCTTGCAACCGACACGCTTATTTGTCAAACTATCGCTGAGTGTCACGCATTATGGAAGATGACTCTTATTGCCTGCATGGGTAGTCGTTATAGACGACTTTCTATGTAAGTCATGATAATTAAAAGGACCAATACTATGACCCAGAAATCATTTCCAATCTCAGCCGAGTTTATGGCTGCTGCCAATACCACCCCTGAAAAGTATCTCGAAGACTACAATCAATCTATCGAATCAACCGAAGCAAATGATGCGTTTTGGGCGAAGCGTGCTGAGCTGATCGACTGGATAAAAAAACCGACCAAAGTCAGCAATGTCAATTATGACTTAGACGATTTCAGTATTAAATGGTTTGAAGATGGTGAGCTGAATATCTCCGTCAACTGTCTTGATCGTCACCTCGAAAAAGATCCATACAAGCCAGCTATTATTTGGGAAGGGGATCACCCTTCACTACACAAGATTATTTCTTTTAAAGAATTACATGAAGCAGTCTGTCGTCTAGGCAACTCGCTACGCAAGCTTGGCGTTGGCAAAGGGGATCGGGTCACGTTGTATATGCCGATGATACCAGAAGCCATGGTCTCGATGCTGGCATGTGCGCGTATTGGTGCGGTGCATTCTGTGGTATTTGGTGGGTTTTCTGCTGAGAGTCTGGGCAATCGTTTGATAGACAGCCGCTCAAAAGTTGTGATTACGGCTGATGAAGGTTTACGTGGCGGCAAGCACACACCGCTCAAGGCCAATGTCGATCATGCTCTTGAGATGGATGGCACAGACAGTGTCGAAAAAGTCATCGTCGTCCACCGCACAGGCAACTCTATACCGATGAGCGGTCGCCGCGATGTTTGGTATCACAATCTCGTTGATGGACAATCAGAGATCTGTGAGCCTGAAGTGATGAATGCCGAAGATCCATTATTCTTACTGTATACCTCTGGCTCAACGGGTAAGCCAAAAGGCGTTGTGCATACCACAGGGGGTTATATCACTTATGCCTTGTCTACCTTCCGTGATGTCTTTGATGTCAAAGAAGATGACGTTTATTGGTGTACCGCAGATGTGGGCTGGATCACAGGTCATACCTACTCAACATATGCACCGCTCGCCAATGGCACCACGACAGTCATTTTTGAAGGGGTGCCAGAGTATCCAACATGGGCACGTATCGGACACATCATCGACAAGCACGACGTGACCATTTTATACACCGCCCCAACGGCGATTCGAGCGATGATGAAAGAGGGTGATGCCTTTGTACGTGAGTCGGATCGCTCAAGCCTGCGTTTGCTGGGTTCAGTCGGTGAGCCAATCAACCCAGAAGCGTGGGATTGGTACTATCATGTCGTTGGTGACAGCAAGTGTCCCATTGTCGATACGTGGTGGCAGACCGAGACAGGCGGTATTTTGATGGCACCGATTCCGGGAGCGGTCGATCTTAAGCCAGGTGCCGCGATGACGCCGCTGTATGGTATTAAACCTGAAGTCGTCAATGCTGAAGGCGCAATCATGGAAGGCGCTGCTGAAGGTAATTTGGTCATCAGTACTGGTTGGCCTGGGCAAATGCGTACGATCTACAATGACCATCCGCGCTTTTTGAAAACCTATTTTAGCGATTATCCCGGCTATTACTTCACAGGTGATGGTGCGCAGCGTGATGAAGACGGACATTATTGGATCACAGGCCGCGTGGATGACGTGCTAAACGTCTCAGGGCATCGCTTGGGTACGGCAGAGATTGAGAGTGCATTGGTTGCTCATCCGGCTACTGCCGAGGCCGCGATTGTTGGTATGCCGCATGAGATTCGCGGGACAGGTATCTGTGCCTTTATCATTCTAAAGTCTGGCGAAGAAAAAACAGACGATCTAAAAGCGGAGCTAAAACGTCATGTGCGTGCCGAGATTGGGCCGATTGCGACCTTAGATGCTATTTATATGGTGGATGCGCTACCAAAGACTCGCTCAGGAAAGATTATGCGTCGTATCTTGCGTAAGCTGGCAGAAGGTCAGTATGTCGGATTGGGCGACTTATCTACGCTGGCGGACAGCTCAGTGATCAATGATTTGGTAGAAGAAGTCAAAGCGAGCCGCGGAGAGTAGTTGCGTTAGCCCGTCTATCGGGCACGCGAACGGTGCTATTTCAACTTTGATATCCGTTCAGCAACGTCAAATAAAAGCCATGTTATTGTGAATAGCATGGCTTTTTTACGCAGACGATATTGATATTGCGGCGTTTTGACGATTCAATATCAATGGTCAATGAACATTGCTACCCACTAGTTGCCCGCCATATAAGAGATCGTTTTGCCATTTATAGATGGTAGCGACTCATAAATACTCGATAAGGTTTCCTGTCATTATGACTGATCATACTTTGCTCTCAACGGATAAATCTTTACCAAAAATCGCGATCATCGGTGGTGGTCTGACAGGACTGCTAACCGCGACACTACTAGAACGCGCCTCAAATCAGACACACGATCTATCCAATACACCGCAAATCACTATTTTTGAAAAGTCGCGTAGTGTTGGCCGGTTAGCGACGCGCTATCGTACCGACAGTGACACAGGTAAAAACTGGCAATGGGCATTTGGTGCACAGTTCTTTACGGCAAAGACTGATAGTTTTCAGCAGTTTATCGTCCCTTGGCTAGATACTGGGCTGCTACAGCCATGGTGTGCCAACGTGGTCGAGCTCACGCCCGCGAATGATAATGGTCAATCGCCTGATATCCAAAGTAAAGAGCAGTGGGATACCGTGCATGCGCGCTATATCAGCACACCAAAAATGAGCAGTTGGGGACGTGAGTTGGCCGCTGGGCTCAGGCACACAAACATAGTGTTTAAGACGCGTGTGGCTCCGCTGGATGAGCATACTATTCACTCAAATAATAAAAAAACTGAGCTATTTGACGAGACAGGGAATAGTCTTGGTTGGTTTGACTGGGTCATTTGTACTGCACCAAACGGTCAGGCAGTAGAGCTGATGGCAGACAGTGGGTTTAGTCAGCAAGTTAACATCACTCAGCCGCAGATGCAGGCCTGCTATACGTTGATGCTCGGTTGGGACAATACCCAAGAATTACCTGAAACATTGAACTCTCAAACAGCACCGCAGTGGGATGTTGCTTATTTAAATAGTGAGGTACTCGATAGAATATTTATTGAACATCATAAACCCGCTCGTGATGAGCTATTACCAAGCATCACCATTCATGCGCGTAATGACTGGTCACAAGTCCACGTCGATGATGATTTGGAGACAGTCAAAGCCGCGTTATTAATGGCAGCGCAGCAAGCCTTAAACTGGGACAAAGATAGTGCTCCAAGCCAAACAGATTGTCATCGCTGGCGCTATGCGGCTACTATAATAGATACAGATACTAAAGAGCTAGGTATCTTAGTCGATGAAACCAGACAGTGGATGGTCAGTGGTGACTGGTGCGCACGCGGCAATATCGAAAGCTGCTATCAGGTAGCTCGGCAGACAGTAGAGGCAGTCTATAGGGCACGATCTATATGAGTTGATTGCTGGCTGAATCTATCGGCTGCCAATCGCTAGAGAGGTTTTTACGTGTTTATAGCGATAGGCATCGAGATTTGAACCTGTTATAAATAGCGAGGCAAAAAAAAGCCCACAGAGGGGGTGTTTTTGGTGTTATCACACGTTATCTAAAGTTAGCCTTAGCCTATATTTTACGTGCATTACGTGCTAATATCTATTATCTAGCGTTATCACAACTGACCACCAATTAGTTACATAAATGGTGGTCAAATTGGTGGTCAGATTTATCACTGTAAATAGGTAACAAGGGCGTGGTCATGGCAGCATTAACAACTGATACCCAAATCAAGCGAGCAATCAAAGACGCGCAGGGACAAAAGCGTGTTTATCACACTATTGGTGGCTATGCTGGCTTACGTTTGCGCTTACGTGGTGGCTGTATAGAGTTTCAGCACCGCTACACACACCCTATCACTGGTAAACGTAAAGAGATGACGCTAGGACAATACCCAGCTTTGACGCTTGAGCAGGCAAGGCAGACCCATGCCGACAATATGCGTATGCTTGCCCAACTGATTGATCCGATCACACAGCGCGATAGTGAACGGGTAAAGCAAGCCACCGCCATAACCAACACATTTCAAGCCGTAGCTGATGACTGGCTATATGAGCAAACCAGTAACCCCGATCACCAACCAGCACCAAGCACACTAGAAAATATCAATAATTACCTAGCGCCATTAACTGCCACTTTTGGTAAATTCCCAGTTAGTGAGATAACAAGCCAGCAAGTATTAACCCTATGCCGTGACATACAAAGAAAGCATGTGCATAAGGGCAACCGCGTTAAGCACATGGCGCAGCGTATCTTTGCCCATGCTGTGTTAAAGGGCTTCATTGAGTACAACCCAGTCACCCAGCTATCAGGTGCTAAGGCATTGAAAGCGACACGCACCAAGCACCATGCGTCACTGACAGACCCCAAAGACTTTGCCGTCTTATTAAGAGATATTGACGGGTTAAGTGACAAGCAAGTCTATAACAAACCGATATTAAAACTATTAACGCTTACTTTTGCCCGTGTAGGTGATATATGCGCGATGCGATGGGCAGACATTGACCTAAACGCTAAGCAATGGGTTTTTACCCCTCAAAAGGGGCAGAGGCGCGATGACATGGTGGAAAGCCTAGTCATACCACTAGCACCGCAAGCAATAGCCGTCATAGAGCAAATGCAGACGCTAACGGGTGGTCATGATTATGTATTTCACAATGCCAACCGTAGGAAAGCACCGCATCATGATCCGCAAGCCATTAACAAAGTATTGAATGATCCATCTATGAATAGCATGGGCATTGGTAGCAATTACGAGGGCAGAGGCTATAAAGAAGTACATACGCCCCACGGCTTCCGTGCCAGCGCAAAAACCATGCTGATGGAACGATTAGGCTATGACGAACTGCTAACAGAGATACAGCTAGGACACCAAATGCTTAACAAGTACGGCAAAGCCTATAACCGTATGCAAGCCGTACCTGAACGAACGCGCATGATGACGGACTGGGCGAACTACTTAGATAATATTAAGGTAGGCAAGTTTGATAATGTCATTCATGCCAGCTTTAAACAACGATCACAAAAGCATGGGTAACACCATGTAATACCAACCATGCAAGGCTAGGACTAATTACCCGAACGACAGCTATTCACACCCTTATGCTGTCACCGCCTTGCACCTATTTTGTTTAAGGGTGTAGGGGTGTGATATGAGCGTATTAGATGATGAAGTGTTTCAAGGGAAAAAATATATTCTCGCAGTTGATTTTATAAATCTAGTTGCCAGCACTACAAAAGATTATATAGATGATATAGCTTCCTACCTTGTCTTAAATAATTTTGATAAAGAAGTATCGTCTTATTTAATGGATAAATATTCGCGTGTCACTCGAGTTGAACATAGCCAATCTCATGATTATGATGTTAATACTAGAAATTTTTTAGAGAATTGCCACTCAAAGGTAATTCTTAGTAAGAGTATTTCACTCCGCTTAATAAATGATTTAAAAGGGGACTTCTATTACTCCTATGAAGAGTTAGAGTCCATAGGGTGTATCAAAAAACTAAAGCTAGAACTGACTGCTGAAGCAGCTAGAGTAGTTAGGGACAAGGTAAGACAATATGATGAGAATGAGATACATTTTATTTATCGAAAGCCTATAGATAAACCTGAAGAGCCTAATGCATGCCAGTTAAATTACTTCAAGTTAGAAAGGTTTGATATTAAAACCGCGGCTTGCTTACTTGCTGGTATAGAAGTACGTCTGATAGATGAAAATGAAGGCGAAAGTTTATTCGCGGAAGTATTCGCTGATTATATTAGCTATAAACTGATGTTTGAGCTGGCTATAGATAACAACGAGGTCATTTTCGATGATGATCTTATTAAATCTGAAGATTTACAGAAATATCTCTTCAGGATTGGTTATGTTCTCAAGGGTTTCAATGACTGGTTGAGAATTGAGCCAGCAAAACCTTTGGTAGATGTTCAATTACCTGTTATAGATTCTAGCTTGTCAAAAACACCAAAAGTGAACCATGATGAGTGTACAGAAAAATATGAAGTGCTTAAGAAGAAGTATGAAAGCTTAGAAAAGGAGTTTGATGAAATCCAGAAGCAACTTACAAATGCTACGGTTGAGCTGGATGACAATACTGCCGCAAGTTATCAGACAACTATAGGTATATTGTTGGAAATAATGAAAGCGCCAAAAGGAACAGAAGACAAACCAGCATTTCCTAGCGAAGCTGCCATCATTGGGTTAGCTACTGAAGAAGCAATATTCCGTCAAGGTAAAACATCTTTAGAAAATCGCTTTAGGGTAGCAAAAGAGGCGCTGGCCAATGAAAGAAAAAAACCGCATAACCTCAAGAGAAGTTCGAATTCACGTTAGTGTGTCATGATTCTAGTTGCTGTGCATACTGGAGCGACTCATCAGTTATTAAGATGTGAAGCAATGAGCAAACTAATTTTACATCCGTATTTTTTTTGGATTTTGTATGATTGATCTAAGCATAGAAGTGCAGGAATTGCTGACAGCATGGGGTAACTGGGTGTTGGCAGAAGGCAACGGTTTAGGGTATTCAAGTCCGATGGCTAGTCTAATGCGTGGACATGTTGTAGAGAAAAGCAAAATACGTTCCGCTATGTTTCTCACTGATGACGAAGCACTAAAAGTAGAAAGACTAGTAACCATTCTATGCGAATGTAAACCCTTAGAAGGCAAGATTTTAAAGCTAAAATATATTGACCGTATGAGCACCAATGGCATAGCAGAGTATTACCTAACGCCGCTCAAGTATGGTAAGGATAGCGTTAACAAAGTAAGCTCGCATACCGCTGTACAGCATATAGCACGTGCTGAAGGATTTATCGCAGGTTTGATAGTTGGCCAAACACGGTTAAACCACTGACACTACACTGCCAATAATAAAGCGGCCATACTTTAATAAGTGTGGCTTTTTTAATGCTAAGTAAATAACTAGGCATAAACTTGCATCCCAATTAGGGCATAGCTTCACCCTAGTTAGGATGCCCATAATACAGGCTTGAGCCATACTGATAACCTCAATCAACGTTAGTTTCAATCTGAAAACTTGAGCTAACAACATTAAGAGAGGTAGAACGATGGCAGCCGTATCTAAGGCAGCAGTTAAAAGAATTATTGGTAAGTACCGAGAGCAAGGTCTTGGAGACCAGCAAATCGCTATTAAGCTACTAAAGCGCAAAGACAATATAGGTAAAAATCTGCAAACAGCAATTGAAAGGTATCAAGAGGCAGGGTCGCAAACACCCCTTGAAGATGTTATGGGGATATTTGATTTGAACCCTAGTCGTGCACCCGGCAGCCGTGTTGCAGGTCAATCAAACCCAAACGCCTCAATAGGCGATAAGCTAAGCTCGTACGCAACCAGCGCAGCAATGGGATTGGCAGATTCTTATTCTGGTATTTGGCAAATGAACAAGCAATTTGGTGATAAGGCTAACAGCGTCGCTAATAGCGTGCTTGGAACAAACCTTGATACCAACGCAGCAGAGCGGTATAACAAACAGTATCAGCAAGCAAATTTAGCCACAGACGGTGCGCGTTCGGTTGCAGGTCGCACTGGCGGTGACTGGGTGCGCGGCGGCGCTGAGATTGCAGCAACATTGCCAATCTATGCGGCAGGTCGAGGTGCTACGATCGGCGCTCGAATGGCCGACCAGGGTGTGAGAGGTGCAGCGGTTGGTGCAGCTCAATATGCAGAAAACACAGACGACAGGTTGTTAAATATGGGCGTAGGTGCAGCAGGTGGCGCTATCGGGCAAGGTGTCGGTGAAAAGGTCGCTGGAGCAGTAGGCAAGGGTGTAACGAAGGCTGTTAACGCCAAACGTGGCAATCTTGCCCCAGCTTACAAAGAAATTGACGATCTCGGCAAGCAGTTTGATGTTAGAACGTCAGTGGGTGATATCAAGGGTGGCGGCGTTATTAAGAACACAGAAACGCATCTCGAGCGCATACCAATAGTAGGTATGGGCAAGTTTAGAGAGGGGCAACACAGTCAAGCGAAGGCTGCATCACGTAAAATCACCGGTAAACTTAAAGCTGTTATGGCTGACACAGACTACAAAGCATTGCCAACTATCAGACAAGCAGCCGCAGCAGGTGATAGAAACGCAGCGCGTGTGCTGAACATCGTTGAGACAGCAGGTGACGACACAGGGCGCGTACTACAGGCGAGCGCAGAGGTTCGCGCATTCCGTGAGAGCAAGATTGCATCAAAACTTTACGACAAGGTTGATGAAGCGGTCGCAGCGAGTGGTAATGATATTGTTACGCCTACCAATACGCAGTCAGCACTAACAAAAACGCTTGATAAACAAGCGGCATCCTTATCGCCTGATGATGTTATTGTTCGAGAGCTTACAGACATTCAAAGGAATCTTGCTGATACTTCAAAACCTAAAAATTTTGCCAATATGCGTCAATTACGATCAAGACTTGGTAGTCTCTCAAGTGAGCTAGGGATAAGCGGCAAAGGCGCGGCATCAAAAACTATGGGGGATTTACGCCAAGCAGTTGATGACGATATTGCAGAGTTTGCACTAAACTCAGGCAACACGGCTATCAAGAAGGCATATCAACGCGCAGACAAGTTCTACAAAAACGCTATGAAGCGTGCGGACAAGGCTATTGCCAATGCAATGGATAGTAATAAGCCTGATGAGATTTACAAAGCATTTATTAAAACAGGTCAAGGCGATAGAGCTAACAACTTCTATCAAGCATTAGACCCAAAAGGACAAGCAGCGTTACGCTTTGCTATGGCAGATGAGGCTATCAATAAAGCCACGAATGAAAGCACAGGTAGTTTTAGCCCTGCTAACTTCGCAAAAGAGTTTGAGCGATTGAGCGATCCGTATAGCAATATATTTAAAGGCGATGATAAGAAACAAATGGACGGACTTGTTAAGCTCATGCGTCATATCGAGCGAGCAGGTCAGTACAAAGAAAATCCACCAACAGGAGTAAGACTGACTGATATTGCTATGGTTGGTGGTGTTATGTCCAATCCAATAGGAACCGCAAAAATTGCAGGGATGGCAGCACTAGCTAAAACGCTACTAACCACCAACGCAGGCAAAAACCTACTGCTAGCAGCTAACAAACTACCGGAAAACAAACAAGTTGCATTGGATAATCTACTAAAGATGGCAGCTAAACTGTCAGCGGCGGCAGGTGCCAAGACAGGTCAAGAAGCTAATAACAGTGTAGCAGGCACGAAAATTGCCAATAATGCACCGTTAACATCGTTCTAATTACTTGTTAGATATAAATTGCTTAAAGCACTTTAGTTTGGTTATAGTGCTTTTCAGGCATTATATTTTAACTACTACGCTGGAGAATAGATTGAAGTCATTTTTAGTAAGACTATTTCAAGTCCTATGGATTATTGGATTCGCAGTTGTGTTAGGTGGTATTTTTGCCAATATTGCATCCTACAATGAATTGCCGGCCGCGGTGTTCGGTGCATGTGTATGGCTCATTTTCTTTGCAGTAATTCAATACTTACTTTTTGCTACTCTTGATCCTAGGGCCCTATTCGATGGCAGCATAGTACCTAACAATAAAGGCGGTATTACTAGAAGGTCTTTTGCTATTGGTATTGCTACTAGCTTGGCATTGGTAGTAATAAGCGGCGTTATAACTAAGCTATATCTTACCTATCAAGATAATCAAAAACTTGAAGCTGGTAGTGATATTGATTTTTACAGCGAAATACTTACAGAAAGTACCTACCGCCATGACTTTACAGATTGCTACTACACTGAAGAGGACAAACCAAAGAAAGCTGATGTGCAGCAGATAGCTAGAAACTTAGAAAATCAAGGTGTTGTTGGATTGAATATACTCGTAGAAATAGCAGATCGTAACGACAAAATAGGCGAAGCCTTTCGGTGTGCAATTAGGGAAGATATGAGTATTGATGAAATGGCAACGATAGCCGGCATTGATTACTAATGAATCAACCGCACCCTAAGAACCAAAACCCACCCGCTAATCGGTGGGTTTTTTCAATTATATGTTCTCCTAATCGATCAACTGGCACCCTAGTTAGGATGCGAACTCACCCCAACTAGGATGGCAGCCCGCTAAGCTTTTAGCATACTGATAACTCAAATCAACGCCAAGTAACGGCATGACACAGGAGTTAGCAATATGCTAAATGTATCAAACAATCCGCAAAGCTCAACCCAGTTACATCCGCAAGGGCAGACGCGCATTAAGACAGCGGCATCCTTAGTAGGTGTTCATCATCAGACACTTCGCCGATGGTGGAAAGCTGACAAGTTCCCAAGACCGATTGATATCAACGGCATTCTATTATTTAGAAACGCCGATCTACTAGCATGGCTTGAACGCCAACACTCAGCTAGCAAGGGGGCTTAATCATGACTACTACAGCCACCGCCCCAGTGACCAACCAGCCAGCACCTAAAACACAGATTGACACTGTTAGAGCGCACCTGATGACAGGGGCAACAATCACTACTTGGGATGCTTACCGGCTTTATCAAATCACATGCCTAGCGCAGCGCATTCATGATCTAAGAACTGCAGGGCTAATTATTCAAAGCGAAATAGTCACGCACAATGACAAGCGTTTTTCAGTCTATTGGCTTGATGAACAGACATTACTTGAAAGCGAACTATCTAACAGCGAGGTGAACCCATGAGCCAGTCAAACGATGTATTAGAACCGCGCCTAGTAGCAGTGGATAGCTATTACTTGTCTGTCATTAATGACCGCATACAAGACCTATCAAATGATGCTGAGAGCCTATCAATGGCACTTAGCGCGATCAGCACCGATGATGATGCAAGCCGTGGCGTAATAGTCGCTATACGGGCTGCCTTACTCGCTAACAGTGAACTGGCAACCATTCTAAGCGAGCAGATGGACGGGCTTATCTTACTGCCTGAGCTGGAGGTAACAGACCATGAGTGATAACGACCTAGTGAATGAAGTTATGGACAGGTTAAAAGGTGAAGGATTTTTGATGATAGCTGATGAATTTATAGATCAGTTAATCATTACTTTACATGCCAATGTGACCGCCATTAATAGTCTGACTAAGATGGTAGAAGTAGAAAATAAAATGCTAGCTCTACGCGGTTCACTACCTACAGGTAGCAGACAAGTGGACTCACTCAAAGGGCTATCCAAACGCATAGCAGAAATAGCGTTCAACGTGGAAGGGGTAAGAGATGAGCAAAGATAACAAAAACGACCTAACATTCTGTGACGTGGAGTACGATAGCCAGAATGGCACGAATTTGAGCCTTTATCATACGAATTTGAGTGTAAATAGCCAAAATTTGAGCCTAAATGACAGGAATTCGAGTGTTAATGGCAGTGTTATGAATATGTCCGCTAAATCAGAAAAACTCGCTAAATATCGACGCAGATTGAGTCATAAAAAAAAGGATGTAACAGGGGCGATTACCCATTTTTTTATGAAACAAGCCGTTGCAACTGATGATAACAGCGGTTATCATAACCACACTACTAAACTAATAGCGGTTAAGCCAAGCCGTCATTCATTGGCTATTTTTGTGCCTAAAACTTGCCTGACTACTAATCAGCAAGCTACTACGGGCATGAATAAAAATACGTCTGTCTTTATACAGGCACGTCATATATTTAGCGCCGTCACTGGTGCGAACATCTATGACGGGTTGATAGAGCCTAATACAAAAGCCTTTACGGTAAATAAGCTCAACCGTCTATTAGCGGTAGTTAAGACCCGTCACCCTATTTTTATGGGTGACAACAAACTAACTAATCTAATAGGAGGGCATAATCATGCCTAATTCAATCCGTACGACCTCAAACACTCAAACCCCTACTAACAGCACACCAGCCACATTCAAGGCAGGTGACAGCGTTCTATGCCCATCTGTAGGCAATGGCACTTATCAGCTATTCAATGATAAAGAATACGGCTGTTTAGGCTTTACCACCAACGGCAAAACATACCATTACCGCAATGACGGCAAAGTAAGCCGCAATGATGCCGCCCCGTCATTATTCCATGACACGCCAGCCAACCGCCAAGCCATTAACGCGCTGTATGGCAGCCAGCACAGCATAAAAACAATAGATTGCACCGATGCAGACGATAACGAAGTTATCTTAATGTCGTCTTGCATGTTGTCCGATACCGCTTGTGACGTTTCTGGCGCTGCTGAGGTCATGCACGATATTGGTCAGCTACTCTACTTAATTTACAACGAGAACATCTCCTCTAATCAAGTTAAGTCAATGGCGCGCCTTGTACACGACACTACCGATAGATGGTATAGCATTCTTAACTACCGACTTGATGCGCTCAACAAGCCATTAGAACAAACTGGTTTTGGCAAGGTAGAGGGTTAAGACTATGAAAACTATCAATCAGTTAAGACAAGAATATATCGATAGCAAAATGGGCGAACAAACCCACTTAGATTGGTTCGATGCTTTATTCACTACTATCAAAGATGATCTTAGAAGTGGTGATATTCACAAAGCGCAAAAACTTGCAGACATAGGGCAATATTTAGCACAAGACTTTCAGCATTATTCTGAAGATGAGCTGGCTGGCCTAATTGCTGAAAAGGAGGGTTTATGAAGACTTACCCACCGAAGCAAAGCCGTAAGCACGCTAAGCGCAAAAGCTACTACAAGAAGTACAGAGCCACGCGCCAGCCGAACCACACGCAGGCAAGGGGGGCTAGATGACCACCACACTACAAACAAACACCCATGAAAAAGCCCGCGCATTGAGCGCAGGCTTAGACATGATAGGTCGTTTTAATGCAGCCACACGGCAAGGGCTGGCAGATGACAATATATTGCTTAATCTTTATAACCTATGTGAGCAGTTAGGCATACAAGACAGGCTATTGCACCTTGATAGTGATATTACCATAACCACAGGCATTGATACAGGTAAGAGAGAGCTGACAGAGAACACGATAGGGCTAGTATTAAACAACAATCAAGATCAACCCGTCACGCTTGCCAGTGTCACACCTAACAGCACTCAAAAGCCGATTATCATTGATCGTATGCAGCCGTCAGCTTTCATCATTGGTACGTTAGACAGTAGCAAAGAGATTATAGCGATTGATAACTTAAATGATGCTGTCACGCTTGCTTATTATCTTATGGCGGATAACGTCACGCTACTGGTGAGCCTTGATAAGCTGCTATTTAATGGCATTGTCAGCCATTTTGCCGAAGCCTATCCCGTGACTATCTTTACCACCTTAGACGAGAAAGACAAAGCGTGTCACCCGTTTAAAGGTGCAAACGTCAAAGGGGTTATTACTGGCGCTAGAACTCTCTTAGAGCATTTAGAATATGGCGAGCTTAGCTATAGAGAGATATTAACCCTTGATGATACAACCATACTCGATCTACAAGCTGAGATATGGGGCGAGCCTGAACCCTTAGCCAATGATCCAAGCAAGCCGACACCATACCCTATTAACGCATTCACAGGACTGCTAAGACGGGTTATTGAGTTAGTGGCATATTATGCACAAGTACCGCTTGCCATGGCAGGGCAATGCGTTTTAGGCGCACTGGCACACATGGGGCAACGCTTCATTGATGCACCGATGGGGCACGGTCACATGCCCGCCAGTCTTATTCTAATCACAGAGGGCGAAAGCGGTAGCGGCAAAACGCAAGCAATGGGTTTAACTCACTTCAAGATCAAAGAGTATGAGCGCCAACAATATGCCAGCTACTTAGACGATGTGGCAGCATGGGAAAGTGACAAGGCTAGTTTGAAGGGCAAGGAGTTATCAGAGTTTTTAGATGACAACCCAAAGCCCTACAATCCTAAGACTATGTTTGACGATGCAACCATTGAGCCAATACTAGATAGGTTTGTCGCTGGAGAAATGAGCAACGCTAGTCTATCCACTGATGAAGCAGGTCAATACTTTAACGGTCATACTATGACGGGTGACACCGCAGGCAGTGCCCTATCTGCAATCACTAAGCTATATAGTGATGGTGAAGTATCAAGGTTAAGATCGCAAAAGTCCGCCTATGCCACACCGCAAACAGATGCCCATAACGTGCGTATGACTCTATTACTACAGGGGCAACGCATTATATTAGAGAAGGCACTAACTGATCCTTTAATGAATGGGCAAGGCTTTTTAGCCCGTGCCTTGATTGCTTGCCCTGAGGACTTGCGCGGTCATCGAGTATGGGACGATGAAAAGCGCAGGAATGACAGCCCGTATGATAATCCTGATTTAATCGCCTACTGGTCACGCTGTCAGAGCTTACTTGACCCATTGCCAGCCCATCTACCAAACGACAGCACAGGCACACCACAGCGCATAAAAATGCAATGGGCAGAGGGTGCAGAGCAGACCTTTTATAAGCACATGCAGACGATAGAGAACCGCCAAGCACAGGGGCAGGCATTAGAGTATCTAAAAGCGTATGCCTCACGTATGGCAGAGAATGCGAGCCGTATAGCGTCATTAATGGCATTCTTTGAGGGGCGCAAGGAGATCACTACTGATGATATTGCCCGCGCTTTTATGCTTGTAGAATACTCAACCAGCGAGCGCCTACGCTACCTTGATGCAACGCCTACAGGTGAGCAGAACGACAGTGAGAAGCTAAGCAGCTGGCTAGTGGATAAAGCGAGGGGTAAGAAGCCGCCTATCTTGAATAAGTCGTTTGTGTCGCAGAATGCACCCAATGCCCTAAGAGGTAAGAAGCTTAACGGCTTGCTTGATGATCTCGAAAGCATGGGGCATATTAGGTTAGAGAATGACGGGCGCAGGCGCTTAGTTTTAATTAATCCAAAGCTAATTATTGATGAATAGCTAACCTTAGCTACCCTAAAAAGCTGCTAAACTTGCTAAACTTCATCTAGCCCTTGCCAGTCAAGGGCTTAACTTTAGGTAGGGCGCTGCTAAGCATTGCTAAACTTGCTAAACTTTAGCTAAGAATGGCTAACTTTAGCGGAACTATAGCAACTTTAGCAGCACCTTAGCAGGTGCAATCTAAGCTACAGGCTATAGCTGATAAGGCTTACGGGAACTTTAGCAACTTTAGCGACTTTTTACAGGTATAAAACTATATTGGCAGGCGTTTAGCGTCTGCCTTTTTTATAGTGTAAAGATACACCCTTGCTTAGATTTCAAATCCGACCATCTACCCATGACAGCCCGCGCCAATGGCTCAAATATCTGTGACAAATCAGTTTTCCGACTGCCAGCATGTTAATAAATGTTAAGGTTTATCTAGGTTTTCGGACACGTTAGGCGATCAATACCAAGCCCTTTTTATAATGCTCAACAACCTAAGGAAACCCTAAGGTTTTAGATGCGCCCAGTTTTGAGCCTATCTCATGCAAAGGCTAGTTTTCGGACACGTTAGAACCTAATAAAACTTAACATTCATTTCATTACTGGCAGAACCTACCACCCCATGATTACTACAAGGTTAGAACCGTATAAAACCGTACATTCAAAACCGATTAATGCAGGCACCGACTTGTTAAAACTTGTTATTCAAAACCTGATAAAACCTTACATTGAAAACCAAATCACACGCCACCTAATGTTGACAAATGCTAACATTTTGCATGGCATTCCCTCATCATTGCCAATGTCACAAAGCTATGCAGTATAAGGGCTTAGCTAATTAATGGAACAGTACGCGCGCGCACGCGATGCAGACACCAATTACAGGGTTTTCATACACTATAAAAAAGGAGTTTTCGGAGTCCATAAAAGGGGTAGTTTTTCGGACTGCTTTAAAAGAGAATAACAGCACGTTTTAGGGCTTTCATACACCATAAAAGGGGGTTTTTGGACATCTTAGAGGGTAGTTTTTGGAGTCCATAAAAAGAGCCGTTAAAATAATACTTGGAGTCCATAAAAGGGGTGGTTTTTCGGACTACTTTAAAAGGACTGGGGTAATTCTTTGAGTCCATAAAAGGGAATTTTCGGACATCTTAAGCAGCGGCTAAAAATGAATTGTTGGACACGTTAAGGGGTAGTTTATGGAACAGTACGCGCACGGGGCATATTTTGCCCATGCTGGATAGTTTTGCGACAAGTATCGCGAGGCAGAATAAGGGACTTTTCGGACAGGTAAACGCCTTTTTATATCTTTCAAAAACCTATTGAGCAGATACCGCCAAAACTGGGGAATGGAAGCAAAAAGCAAGGAAGCAAGGAGAATAGGAAGCAAAACAGCGCATTTTCTATTATTCCTATTTACTGCCAAGTCAATACAGCAAATGGATAGCGATAGAAGCAAACGTTTTTAAGGAAGCAGGAACTGGAATAACCGCCAATGGTGTGAATTAGCAGATGCACAGAAACGCACGAAATACGCACACATTTAAGTATCATTACCGAGCGTGTGCAGGGATTAGCAATTCAACCCCATGCAAACAAAAAGCAACCCCCTAAACTTTTAATTTTGCGGTCGTAAAAATATGCAGATGTCAGCGGTCACCGCTTGCCAAGTCCTGAACAATTACACCGTCCTACCGTGTTGAGAAATGTTGAAACTCAAAACACAGTCAAGTAAATGGCAGTCATGACTATATTAATATTGGTGGTCAAAACATTAAAATTTTGAGCAAATGGTGGTCAAATTGGTGGTCAATTTACTAATTAAAAATAATAAATATATATAAATCAATGGTTTACCAGCCAAAAAAAAGCCCACAGAGGAGGTGCTGTGGGCTGAGGAAAACGGGCTGTGCAGATTGATCACAAGTTCCGTGGTCGTGATTTATTATAGTTATCGGCTTTCTATACACTCATTTATTAGGGCAATAATAACCAATACAATAGGTACATATATTTGCTTACATATTTAAGTGTACAAGTGTTTTGTGACAGTTGCTATCATAACCCGACTGACTCCTATTTGGCTGTTTTGGTTACAGTATATTACTTTGTAAAAATACTCGGCTGCACGATCACAGCATAGACTCTGTCATTGGGAAGTAAGAAGAAAGACGCAGATAAGTAAATAGCCTGTGACCAACTATCGAGCCCTATACATAATAGGACGTTACATTAAGTAGCAGATTGTTTTTAAGAATTTTATGATGCTTTTAATAAAAGATACAAATGATTTCAATGGGTTATATCATTATGAAACGAATGACTCGATGTTGATAGTTTGAATCATTTAATCATTAAAGAGATGGCATGACGGCATGACGGAAAAATGCTAAGCTATCTGCCATTATTATGTCGATATTACACTGGGTTTGCCATGACTGAGAGCACGCATTTGCATACGCAGGAGCCGTCAAGTTCGCAAAATACTAAAAGTATTTTTAACTTGCCCAACAATCTTACGATTGCTCGTATCTTGATGATTCCGTTGTTTGTTGCGATTGCGTACTGGCCACCTGCTATGGGCATCGGTATGCCTGCAATCTCAGACAACGTCATTGCGCGAGTGGGGATGAGTGAGTTTAGCGATAGCCTATTGCGCCATTTATTATTAACCAGCGTCTTTATTATTGCAGCAATTACCGATTGGCTAGATGGTTACTTTGCTCGTAAGCTGAATGTCATGTCAGCGTTTGGACGCTTTTTGGACCCAGTTGCTGACAAGCTGATGGTGGCGGCGGCCTTGATCGTTTTGGTGCAATGGCATCCCAATATTATTATGGCAATCGCTGCGATCGTCATCATCTCACGTGAGATCGCTGTATCCGCATTGCGCGAGTGGATGGCAGAGCTTGGCAACCGAACCAGTGTCGCTGTGTCCTATGTGGGCAAATTAAAAACGACCTTTCAGATGATAGCGATTACAGTACTGTTATTAAACTGGGAGTCGCTTGAGACGGTCGGTTATGCGCTGATGGTCGCCGCGGTGATATTGACGCTTTGGTCAATGATGATTTATCTCAAAGCTGCGTGGCCTTATTTGAAGCAAAGCGGCTAATAGTAAGACAAACAATCGTAACCTGCATAAAAAACGCCAGTGGCTTAATGCAACTGGCGTTTTTTATTTGTCTATTCTTACTGTTTTAACGACTGAAGCATTACAGCTCTATCGAAAAATTCTCACCTAAGCTTTTTTCAATGGCAGTGTCAGTGACTGCCGCCGCCGCCATTTTGACAGCACTAGTGATGGCATTACCATTTGCCCAGTACTCAGCGCCATGTGGGGTGACTTTGATTAGCTGAACGCGTGGGTCCTCTTTGCCTTTTTCAAAATACGCATTGTACATAGGCGACCACAGCTCATCTAACTTGTCTTTATCATCTACCAGCTCCGCTTTACCAGTGATAGACAGATATTGTTTGTTGTCTTGGCTGACATAGGCCAAATTGACTTGTGGATCGTTTTTGATGTTATCGATGGTCTCACAAGGGCTGTGACCGATAAACCAAATTTCTTTGGCACCAATACTGGTCTCGGTGGTATTCATGGGGCATGAGTGAAGATGGTTCTCACTGGTGCGCGTGGTCATCATCGTATATTTGATGTCTTTTACCATGGCTTGGATGGTGTCCATTTGTTGTTGCTTGCTCATCGTAGTTATCCTTTACTATTTAAAATTTGGAGTAAAAATTATTATTCGGTAAGAGTGATCTAGAGTACTGATAGGGTGGTCAATGACGCCTATTAACAGTTATCAATATAGCGATATCACCTAATAGAACGATACAGCTGGTCTGTAATACCCTGTGAAAGTTTGTAATTATCTGCATGATTTTATTCAGTAGATGATTTATCAATCAAAAAATACTGTCTAAAAATAACCTTACCAAAAATAAAGCAATAAAAAACGCCAATAAACCGAGGCATATTGACGTTTTGGTTTGTAATGTATGGCTTAAAGATTACAACGTGACTTCAAATTGCTCGCCGATATCTTCGGCGGTTTTGCCATCTTGTAGGGCTGCTGCTGCCATTTTGAACATATTAATAGTAGAGCTGCCACCTAACCAGCACTCGACGCCATGTGGGACGACCTTGATTAACTGTACGTTTGGATCTTCTTTACCATGTTCAAAAAACGCATTGTAGACTGGTGACCACAGTTCTTCTAATTTGTTTTTATCCGTTGGTAACTCAGCATTGGCGCTGACAGAGACATAGTCTTTTTCATCTTTAGAAGCATAAGACAAGCCAATTTTTTGGTTGTTCTGAATGTCTTTGACCACATCTGAGGTTTTATCACCGATGAACCAGATCTCTTTACCACCGATACTCGCTTCGCTGGTTGTCATTGGCCACGCATGTACGTCACCTTTACTATTGACGGTGCTTAACATTGCAAATTTTACATCTTTAATAACGTCTTGGATTTTGTCGATTTGTTCTTGTTTGTTCATAGAGGATTCCCTTTTCTTTATAGTGATTAGATGATTCATTGTTTGTAGTAATCATTTTTATTCAAGGTAGATGTAATTCATCTTTTAAAAACACCCCCTTAACAACTGGAACTAGAATACCGAGTAGCAGCCCTACATTTATATAGGTGGCCAGTAATGCGATGTGAGTGTTTGTAAGGAGTATGAGGGTTAGGTAAAAATTGCGACGCCGAGTGTCGTCACTGTATTTGAATGCTATCTAAACATTCATGGGCTAAACACTCATGGGCGGATTATTGAATTGATTGTGTTATTGAGCATGTAGTTAGCGGCGACACCGTATCAGTTATCAGCAATTTATCTTGGTTTAGACCTGCTTATTATAGGTCTTCTTGTTATAATACCCAGACCATTTACTTAGCATGGCAGAGATGCCTTGATCTTACGGATTATGCCTTTATGATGACCATCGCCGGACAGCCGTTTTTGACCGATTTTCAGACCCAGCAATTGATCAATCAGTTTGCCCAAAAAACCGATCTAAACGTGACCCAAATCAGTACTCAGCAGGTTTTTGTACTCTCAAGAGAGCTCTTAGGTGAAGAGCAAAAAAAGGCTTTGGATCTTTTAGGGGTAAAAGAGCAAACCTCGCTAGAAGCTGCGACAGAGCGTCAAATCCAAGTCATCGTCAGTCCGCGTTTTGGCACGATATCGCCATGGGCGAGTAAAGCCACCGATATTTTTAATAACTGCGAGCTGAAGATCAATCGTATTGAGCGGGTGATTGTTTATACGCTGACGCTAGAAGGTGCTACCGAAGACAAGCTGCCAACGGCGGCTGAGCGTTTACTCTATGACCGTATGACCCAAAGCTTGGTTTATGATTTAAACGACGTGAATAAACTGTTTGACGATGAACCGCCAGCATCACTGAATCATATCGATGTCATCGGACAAGGTCAGTCAGCGCTAGAGTCGGCCAATACCGAGTTCGGTTTTGCGTTATCCAGCGAAGATATCGACTATCTGATGAATGCGTATGTCAATGAATTAGGTCGCAATCCAACGGACGTTGAGCTGATGATGTTTGCACAGGCGAACTCAGAGCATTGCCGTCATAAGATCTTTAATGCCCAGTGGACCGTTGATGGTGAGGTGCAGCCAAAATCACTATTCCAAATGATCAAAAACACCTATCAGTCGAACCCACAAGGCATCTTATCAGCCTATAAAGATAACGCCGCTGTGATGGCTGGGTCTGATGGCATGCGTTTTTATCCTATCCCAACGGACGCGATGGATGCCAATTCAATCCATCCTTATGGATTCCATCAAGAAGACATCGATATCTTGATGAAAGTTGAGACGCACAATCACCCAACGGCAATTGCTCCGTATTCAGGTGCGGCAACGGGTTCTGGCGGTGAGATTCGTGATGAAGGTGCGACAGGTCGTGGCGGTAAGCCAAAAGCGGGTCTAGCAGGACTCCATGTGTCACACTTGCATATCCCAGAGCTGTCCGAGAAATGGGAGCAGTCAGGCCAACTGAGCACGCAAGCCTACGGTACGCCAGATCGTATGGCAACTAGCCTTGAGATTATGCTTGATGCCCCATTAGGTAGCGCCAACTTCTCAAACGAGTTTGGTCGTCCAAACCTATGCGGTTACTTCCGCAGCTTTCAGCTAGATACCTCTGCGGCAAAAGACGGTAGCGAGATGCGCGGCTATCATAAGCCCATCATGCTGGCAGGTGGTTATGGCAACATCAAACGCAATCTGATTGAAAAAAATGCGATTAAAAAAGGTGATTTGCTCATCGTCTTGGGTGGCCCTGCAATGCAAATCGGTCTGGGCGGCGGCGCGGCCTCATCGGTCGATAGTGGCGAGCTTGATGAAGGCTTGGACTTTGCTTCAGTCCAGCGCGATAACGCCGAGATGGAGCGTCGCTGTCAAGAAGTCATCGATCGCTGCTGGGCCTTAGCTGGTAACGATATTGACGCTAGTAATGCCAGTAAAGACGGCAACCCAATCGTCTCGATCCATGATGTTGGTGCAGGCGGCCTGTCAAACGCCATGCCTGAGCTGGTCAACGACCATGAGATGGGCGCGCATCTGAACTTGCGTAAGATCCCATCGTTAGAAGCGGGCATGTCGCCAATGGCCATCTGGTCTAATGAGGCGCAAGAGCGTTATGTGCTGGCGATTCGCCCAGAGAGCAAAGATCAGTTCGATGCAATCTGTGCCCGTGAGCGCTGTCCATATGCCATCTTAGGCGCGGCGACGGATATCCGTCAGCTCATCGTTGATGACGAGCTATTAGCTGAGCAACCAGTCGATATGCCGATGCAAGTACTGCTCGGCGGTACACCAAAAATGCAGCGCAGCTTTGAGCGTACTGATAGCACGTTACCAGCATTAGAACTGGGTGATGTTAATCTAGCCGAGTCAATTACCGATGTATTGCGTCACCCAACCGTGGCGAGCAAATCATTCTTGATTAGCATTGGTGACCGTTCTATCACCGGTATGGTCGTGCGTGATCAGTATGTGGGTCGCTATCAAGTGCCTGTATCAGATTGTGCGGTGACGGCGTCAGGCTTAGTGGCGCTAGATGGTCAGCCGATGACTGGTGAAGCCATGAGTGTCGGCGAGCGTACGCCTGTTGCCCTTATCAATCCAAAAGCCTCTGCGCGTCTAGCGGTCGGCGAAGCGATTACTAACATCGCGGGCGCGCGTATCGCTCAGTTGTCTGACATCACCATGTCAGCGAACTGGATGGCAGCATGCGGTGATGATGCAGAAGATGCGGCACTATTCGATGCAGTACATGCAATCGGTGAAGAGCTGTGCCCAGCACTCGGTATCGCTATCCCTGTTGGTAAAGACTCGCTATCGATGCGTGCTAACTGGACTGATGAAGAGGGCGCTGACAAATCAGTCGTCTCGCCAATGAGTTTGGTTGTGACTGCGTTTGCTCCTGTCGTTGACGTCGCAAAAACGCTAACCCCTGAGCTAATCAATGGTGACAGCGCGTTCTACCGTATTGACCTATCTAAAGGTAAATTGCGTCTAGGCGGTTCGATCCTTGCGCAAACGCTTAGCCAACTCGGTAACGACTGCCCAGATCTAGCGCAGCCAAGTGATTTGATCGACTTCTTTAACTTTGTGCAAGCGGGCAACGCGCAAGGCGTCATCAGTGCTTATCACGATATCGGTGATGGCGGTCTATTAGCGACCATCGCAGAGATGCAGTTCACCAGCCGTCAAGGTATCAAGCTGTCATTAGATGATGACAACTTACTCGGTCAACTGTTCAGTGAGGAGCTGGGCGCAGTCATCCAAGTATTGCCAGAAAACGTCGCAGCGCTCATGCAGTTGGCAGAAGAATTTAACGTCAGCGATATGCTCAGCCTTGTTGGTCAAAGCTCAGAAGAAGACAACCTATTAATCCAAACGCCTTTGTACATGGGTGATGACACGCTACGCTTTAGCCGTACGAAATTGCAGCAAGCATGGACACAGGTCAGCTATCAAATCGCCCGCCTGCGTGACAACCCAGCCTGCGTGCAACAAGAGTATGACTTGATTGCCGATACTAATCATAAAGGTCTTATCGCTGCGCCAAACTTCGATCTCAATCAAAAGATCGAGACGCCATATCTGAACAGTCGTGAAGATAAGCCAAGAGTCGCAATCCTCCGCGAGCAAGGTGTCAATGGTCAGACGGAAATGGCAGCAGGCTTTACCCAAGCGGGCTTTGAAGCGGTCGATGTGCACATGAGCGACTTACTAGAAGGCCGTATCAATCTACGTGACTTCGATGGTCTGGTCGCTTGTGGCGGCTTTAGTTACGGTGACGTACTGGGCGCAGGCTCTGGCTGGGCGAACTCTATCTTGTTCCATGATGAGCTACGCATGCAGTTCGTCCGCTTCTTCGCCCGTCCGAATACGTTCTCACTTGGCGTCTGTAATGGCTGTCAGATGATGGCGCAGCTTAAAGACCTCATTCCAGGTGCAGAAAACTTTCCACGCTTTATCGCAAATGAGTCGGCACGATTCGAAGCGCGTACGGTCAACGTCAAAGTTGAGCGCACCAAGTCCATCTTATTCAAAGGCATGCAAGACAGCATCTTGCCAATCGCTGTGGCGCATGGTGAGGGTCTTGCCACCCTAAACGCTACTGAGATCGATGGTATGGCGAAACATGGTCAGCTCGCCATGCGTTATGTCGATAGTCAAGGTCATCCGACCGAGACTTATCCATTAAATCCTAATGGCTCAGTCGGCGGCGTCACGGGTCTGTGTAGCACTGACGGCCGCGTCACTATCATGATGCCGCATCCTGAGCGTAACCTAAAAGCCTACAATCATAGCTGGAAACCTGAGCAGTGGGATGAAGATGGTGCATGGATGCGGATGTTCCGTAATGCACGGGCTTGGTTGCGTTAGGATAGTTTGAGTTAGTTTAGAATATTGTTTGAGGTAATAAAAAAAGGTGGGCGTAAAGCTCACCTTTTTTGTGTTTATGATATTTAGCTTAATTAGATCCAGAAAAAAACATATAGATAAGTACTTCAATGACGTATATAATAAGAGATAAAGATAAAGGATATTGAATGTTACATTTCATCGAAACGCCAATATTTACTAAGCAAGTACTGAAACTATTAGATGATGAAGCTTATAAAGAGCTACAGGAAAATCTAATCAATAATCCAGAACAAGGTGATTTGATTCAAGGTACAGGGGGCGTTCGAAAAACCAGATGGGCACTTAACCAAGGTAAGAGTGGCGGTATTCGGATTATCTATTATTTTGTGAATAGTCAAGGCATATTTTTTATGCTGCTCGCTTATCCTAAGAATAAACAAGCCTCTCTATCAAGCGAAGAGAAGTCTGGTTTATACAAACTGACTCAACAAATTAAAGAGGTGTATAGCCATGAGCAATGAATTTTACGATGATTTATCTACATCACTAAATCAAGCATTGGCGATTGCTAAAGGACAGGCTCAGCCTAGCCGCCAGTTTACCCATGACGTGCCTAGTATTAAGGAAATAAGAACTAAGACAGGGCTATCGCAACAGCAGTTTGCCGATAAACTTAATATCAGTTCGCGTACCTTACAAAATTGGGAGCAAGGTACTAGAAACCCAACAGGGGCTGCCGTCACATTAATGCGCTTATTGAATAAAAAGCCTGAGTTAATTACCGAAGCTTAATTGATCAAAAACAGTCAATCTTATCTTGGTCACGCACTCGGTGGGATTATGGATGTGTGTGAAAGCGATGACGCATGGATGCGTATGTTCCGTAACGCTTGTGCTTGGTTTAGATAGGCTAAGTTGGTTTAGAATATTATTGTAGATAACTGTTTTTTAGAATGAAAAGGTGGGCGTAATGCTCACCTTTTTTGTGTTTGGGTTTTGGTTCTATTGGGAGCTATTTCCCGCCTTCCGCTTGTATCTGCCAGTCTGGGCGTGGCGTTGGCTACGGTTTGGGTCGTCGCTTGCTTCGCGTCGACACCCCAAAACCTAGCCATCACAACTCGCCCAAACCAGCAGGTTACCGCTACAGTCGGGGCTAAAACGCGCTCCTGAATGACCGTTTTATGATAAATTAGTCTAAACTTTAATTTTAGTATTATTGGTGCGCTGGACGCACCCCACGAACTCATTGTTTTCTTTGGAGATTAGAATGGACAACCAATCTGAACCGAATAAAGTCGAAAACAAGCCACACGAAAAATCAGATGATAATTTACCGAAAAAATGTGGCATTGTAATGCCTATTGCAAGTATGGAAGGCTATCCTGAATCTCATTGGAAAGATGTCAAAAGGATAATAGAATCTGCTATTAAAGAAGCTAATTTTGAAGCTAGATTGGTGAGTGATGCGGATGATATAGGCGTTATTCACAAACGTATTGTTCAGAACTTATATGATAATCCGATGATAGTTTGCGATATAAGCGGTAGAAATCCAAATGTCATGTTTGAGCTAGGATTACGTCTAGCTTTCGACAAACCAGCAATCATTATAAAAGACGAAATAACACCTTATTCTTTTGATACATCAGCAGGATTAGGCTAATCTATAGAAGAGTTTGACCAGAGCTATTATAGATTACATGAAGATTTTTGAGAAATAAGTGATACTAAAGTAGCTCGAACAGATAGTTAGTCGTATAATTTATTAACTACAATGGGTTATTATGGGTATGAAGAAAAGTTGATTTATGTTGAATAAATATGCTTCAATCAGAGTTTTGATTCAAAGCATTATGTTATATGATTATCTATCTTCTGACAGCTCTCTACCCTTTCTCTGAGCCTCAGCAATCAACTCCTTTACCCGAGCACTCTCCCTAAGCACACAAGCCTCATATTCAGACAGCGATTCACCTTCTTGTTGTTGCTGATTTTCCTGCTCTTCTTTAGCTTTGGCTTCTAGATACTCTTCAAGTTTTTGTTGTTCATCTTGCTGTGAATGACTCATGACTGACTCCTTATACTATTTATTTGCTGACGATGCTATTCGATTAAACATAGTGGCAAGTCTGGCGTTATTTTCTTCGATATATTTATCGCCTAGTGCTAATATCTCATCCGGTGCTTGTACCGTTTCGGGATAGTCTTTCAGTCCACTTTGAATAGCCGCATTACCATTGGATACCATCTTCGGTAAGCTCTCTCTGGTGACTTCAAAGTGACATTGCCAAGCGAATACCCAAGTGCCACGCGCTTTGTGTTTTGGCGTTTGATAGATAAAGCCCTGATTCGGCCAAGCGTCCGTCTCAGCAATAATGCTTGCGCCTTTGGGACAGTCAAAACCTTCGCCGTGCCAGTGAAACACCGTAAAGTCTTTGGGTAGATCTTGTAATAATGGATGCGCTTGACCTGCTTCGGTCAATTGCATCGGTAACCAGCCAATCTCTTTGACTGCAGACGGTTTCACCTCAGCGCCCAAACAATGCGCGATGATTTGCGCGCCTAAGCAAATGCCAATGACTGTTTTACCGGCATCAACGGCTTGTTTTATCAGCCGCTTTTCTTTAATGAGCCAAGAATATTTATCCTCATCATGAACGCTCATTGGCCCACCCATCACGATGAGCCAATCAAAGCTATCCAGCGTTGGCAGGTTGTCGTTATCGTAGGAGCGACTAACGGTGATCGGATGGTTATGCGCGCGCGCCCACTGTTTGATAAAGCTTAGATCCGCATAATCGGTATGAAATAGCGCGTGAATACGTAAGCTCATAACGTACCTGTTTTATCAAAACGTTCTATCTACAAATCTGCAAATACTGACGCACGACGTTATCCATGCCTTGCTCTAGCGATTCAATAGTAAAGGCATGACCAATCGACACCTCCGCGATATCACCAAGGCTTAGCAAATCGGCTAAATTGTCTAAATTCAAATCATGACCAGCATTGACGCGAATGCCGTTATCACTGGCGAGGGTAATACAATCGCTAAAGCGTTGCTTGACCTCGTCGAAATCAATATTGCAATCGTTCTTACCATTATTGTAGGCGCGCGCCCATTCTTCGGTATACATCTCTATCGTTTGCACATCGCTAGCGATGACGGCTTTAATCTGCTCGATATCAGGGTCGATAAATACGGCGCAGCGTGTGCCAAAGCCTTCAAGCTCATGGCTGAGTTTGGACAGCATGTCGCTATATTTGATAATATCAAAGCCGTGGTCAGAGGTCAGCTGGTCTTCACTATCGGGTACGAGGGTGCATTGATGCGGTTTGACCTCGCGAATGAGTTTTAAAAATTGTTCATTCGGATTGCCTTCGATATTAAATTCGATATCTTGATAATCTTTGAGATACTCACTGATATCATAGACATCTTGGTATCTGATATGACGTTCATCAGGTCGCGGATGCACGGTAAAGCCTTTAACTCCTAGATCAATCAGCTTTTTTACAAAGTACAGCAGATTGGGATAATCTGTGCCACGAGAGTTTCTGATTAAGGCGAGTTTGTTTAAATTGACACTAAATAGGGTGCTCATAATATGTCCTTTTTCATTGTTGTTATGTCCGATAATAAAACATAGACCTTATGTTATCACGCTTGACTGGTATGAGTTTTCTGGTGTGCTGTGTCTACGCTGACAGAGGCTGCGAAAAATTCATGCCAGTCGCGCCAGTTATCTTTTTAAACTGCCTATATTTGTATCGCTTCAATAAAAATCATCCCGACTAGCATACTTCATATTGAGCGCCTGCAATATCGCATAGGTCTCGATATCCATGATGCCTGTTGGCTTTAGCGGCCGGAAATGCAATTGAAACGCATAGATGACATCGCGGCTGGGCTTGTCCCACTCGTCGCTATTATTGATTTGATAGCCGTATTTGCGAAAAGCTTGCTTGATCTCCTGCACGCTTGGCGCGACCAAGGTACGCCGATTCATAATTTCTTGCTTATCGGCTTCATCATACCAAGCGCCAATACCGTAATCATCATGCAATCGCTGCCAAGGGAACTTCGCACCGGGGTCGATCTTGCGCGAGGGGGCAAGGTCCGCGTGACCGATGATGTTTTTGGGAGAGATGTCATACCGCTGCGCAATATCTTGCACCAATTGCGCGACTTTTTTGATTTGTAGCTCATCAAATTCGACGAAATGCGAGTAGGGATGATAGTCAAGCTCGCTATTTTTGAGGACGTTTCGATATTGAGGTTTGATACCTTTATTGACGATCTCAATACCGATAGACGTGTCATTCAGGATCGTTCGACCGGCAAAACCGCCGTCGCCGGCATGCCAAGCGCGCTCGCTCTCAGGTACGAGGTTATAGATTTTGTCATCGTCATTGTCTAAGACCAGATAGTGCGCGCTGACATTGCCTGTGGTCAAAGTCTTTATCGAGCGCTCATTGTCTGAGACGGTGTAGTGTAGGACGATGGTTTTGATGCGCTGGCTTTTGCCAGTCGATTGATAAGTGTCGCTATCGATAACGAAGGATTCGGTCGTCGCCATCTGCGCTTTGGGAGTGGTGATACAGCCTATCAAAGGTAGCGATAAGAAGGTCGCTAATGCTAAAGCGGTAAAGTTTTTTGCCATGACATGCTCTTTTCTGAAACATATAATGTATTAAATACAAAAAAGGTGAACTAAAAAGTTCACCTTCTATTTACTAAAAATTTTTCAAGCTTTCTATTATGTTAAACAACTAGCATCAACAGCATTTTCAGTATTCTCGTTTACTTTTATTAGATTTATAGCATTAAATTCAATTATTAATCCTTGGGTAGATTTGTCTTCAGTATTTGATTTTATCTGTCCACCCGTTATATCTGGAACTATAACTGCTAAATAATGTCCTTCAGTAATTTCTTCATTTCTTAAAATAAGTTCTGTTAACTCAGTCATTGTATATGAAGCTTTAGCATTGCTATCTTTAGTCATAACTTTTACCTCTATTACTGTATGGCTTGTGAAACAGTAAATGTTTTAGGCTCAATTGAATATTCGTAATCGAAATCAATTTCTGAACCTACTGTAGA
>Ga0208182_1000398_pt1 | contig 31951 bp, 47 predicted proteins | sample MalvireepMed_906_FD_184248 | JGI IMG/M metagenome (GOLD analysis project Ga0208182, IMG submission 184248) | Marine viral communities from the Global Malaspina Expedition - Malaspina viral metaG DeepMed_906 (SPAdes) (version 2) | ecosystem: Environmental > Aquatic > Marine > Oceanic | place...
CCCCCCATCCCGCCCCGAAGGGCGCTGTTGGCCGTTACATTGGCACCAGCGGGCAGGTTCACAAGTTCCGGTCCAGCCTCTCCCACCAGGGCCAGCCCCCCCCGGCTACGACCTCCCCGATGTGCGGTTTGCAAAGCATCGAGACGACGCTGGCCCTCTGCAACCTCCGCTAATAACCCGGCTCTTATACCTTCATCAGCATCGGGGCTCAACTGTCTCAACCTATAGTTTGCTCGGTTTATCTTGTCATGGATAGCTTGCATATTCGCAGCAGCGTATATGGCCGAAAACTGCCGGTCTTGTGAAGCCGCTCGCTCTTCAAATCCTTTGGGTCTATCCTGTGTATTATCTTCCCCAAGCGTGTCGATGCTACGTTTTAGTGCATCAACCTGCGCCCTAGATTCCTCAGCACTAAGTCCTAGGAACTTCAAAAACGCGGTAAGCCCTCCGCCTTCCTCTGCCAACTTGGTCATGGCCGCCCGGAGGGCTTCCACGTTATCTGTTGCGTTCAAAAACCCCAAGGCAACGTTGTCCAGTGTTAAATCCAATTTCCCCGCGACGGAAATTTGGTCCAGATACCCTTGGATAGTGCCTTGTATACTCTCCGTCTGCCGGAGCATTGCAGCCCGTAAGCTGCGTACCGCAGCCTCCCGGCTCTTAACAATGGCTGCATCGGCATCTTCGGCGGCCTTAACTCTTTCCGCATTAGCCCGGTTCTGATCGTCCAATTGTTGCTGGTTAAACCGCGCTTGTACATCAGTCATCTTCTTTGAAAAGCCGGTGAACGATCCCAGTTCTTGGGCCAGCATATCGTCGATGGCACTGGCACCAACCCTGGCAATAGCGATCTTGTCGTCGATGCGCTTTTGTTCAAGGGCGGCCAGTTCTTGGTTGAGTTTTTCCGATGCCTTACGGGTGGATTCCGCCCGTTGGGTGTCCAACATAGCAAATGTATCTTGGGTTGATATACTAGCAGCACTGTCGCCAAATGCCTTTACCTTTTCTGCCGCCTTGAAAGCCTCATTCCCCACGGCCGCAAATTTAGGGGAAGTGAAATCAAGCGACTTTCCCAATGCGTCGGCGTCTTTCTGGACCTTCCTAGACTCTCTAGCCATCCCCTCCAGTTTGATTGCCACGGTCTCTAACTGAGAGGCTAGCGTATCATTGCCAACCAACCGGGCGTAGCTGGCATAAGCCCTGGACGCCTTTGCCGTCCATTCCAGAACCACGTCCTGGTTCTTTAGCATAAGAACAGTCAATGCGGCTATGGCAACCGCTAGAATGCCGATGGGACCGAACGCCACGCTTATAGCTGGACCCAGGGCAGTAAAGCCCGCCGCTACTATGGGCAACGCCGCAATGAGACCGGGAAGGACGATCAGCAGGGGCCCCAGGACTAGCATAAATGCACCGATGGCAGCCCCAGCGATTACCAGGGCTTTGGTAAGCTGTGGGTGTTCCTTGGTCCACGCTGCCACGGTTTTCGCCATGTTCCCAAACCGTACCGCAGCATCCGCCACCATTGGCAGCAGAACCGTTCCAAGTTCTGCGGCTACGTCACCGAGGACAGCCTTGCTTATCCGTAACTGGTTAGCCAAGCTGTCAGATGTATTAGCGAAATCCCCAGCGGTAACGGCCGTTTGAGCCATAATTAAGTCGATCCGCAGCAATCGCTTCTCTTGCTCGGTCATTTCACCCACGGCCTTGTTAATCCCCTGGGCCAACCGGAAGGTCTCCAGGCTGGCGTCTGTCACGTCGCCCGCGTAGCGCCTAATCGCCTCGGTCTCCCCCCGTAGGGCCTGGTTGATCGCCGACATAGCATCCTTAACATCGGTGTTGAATACCGAAGCCATATCGGCCGCCCGGACGGTCAACGCATTGGTTCGTTCCGCTACCTTGTCCATACTTATCCCAGTATCTTTCAGCAGGGCCCCGGTAATGGTTGCCATCTGGTTAAAGGCTTGTGCGGACAAACCCACCGACGTGGCTGCGTTTTTTCCGAACTCCAGAATCCCTTTAGACCCTTCACCGAATACTACCTGGACAGCGTTGATGGATTCTTCCAAATTGGAGGCAGCCTTAACCGAGACACCGGCAAGCCCCACCATGGCCGCGCCCATGGCCGTGATCGCTAACCCAGTAGCCCGGAACGCCGCTTGGTGTTTCTGGACCCCAGCAGCGAATTTACCCATGGTTCTGTCGGCCTGCTGAATGCCCCTGCTGGCCTCATCCTTGAGTTTCAATAACACTGAAACTGTGTGAGCTTCCGCCATTATTCGTCGTTAGCCACCAGTGTAGTTTCCAACCATAGGTCGGCTTCCTCCGGGGTAAGGTCCATCATGCCGCCACCCTCCCGGTTGATCTTGGCTTTGATGTGTTGGAGGTTCCGGTATGTCATAATCCCCCAGGCTTGCTTAAAGTTCATGGCCTCGGCCTCTGCCGGGGTACACCCAAAGGCCGAACATATCTCGCTTATTAGCGCCTCTGGCGGCTGGGGCTCGTTGTCGTCGGGGCCTTGGAAGAGGAATCTACCGAAGGCCCTGAGCCGTTTTTTCTCGTCTCGTCAGACTGAGGGCTGGCTGCAAGGCCAGTAAGGTAGACCAGTTCCTCCCCAGTTAACCCCGCTAGAATATCGGGGCGCCCTCTAGGCTGGTCCATAGGTTCGCCCATCATGTCGGTCCAATTCCATTGGATTATCCGCTTGGATAGAACTTTGCAGAGTTGGCCGAAATGCTCCCCTACATTGGCCGCGCCATCGGCGTTTGGGTCCTGGTCGGCAAATGTAATCAATTGCCCAATAACGATGATTTCCGCAACAGTGGTTAATGCCAGGACCGTCACCGACTCGCCTTCATGGGGGTAGAACGCCTGGCCCTCATGGACGACAACGCCATTTTCAATGACCTGCCCGATGTGGACCACACAATCGTCGGATGGGATTTCTTCCCAGGGGATTTTCGGGGCTTTCAGTTGGGCCTCTGGGGCCTCTAGGGCGGTTTGCTGTTGGGGCTCTTGGCCCGCTGGCTGTGTCATAATTCCCTGTCCTTTTATTAAATTCCGGCCAAAATCACAGTTTTTATTGTTTGTCAAATAGCTCAGATGGCATTCTAAGCCGTTTTAACCGGGGTCTCTCTTGTTAGTTGAACAATGTATAACGGACCCTCTTTTTTATACCCGGACGTATGTTCTATAGATTTTGGAGGGGCTAAACCCTAGAGGACGCCGCCTATCAGAACGTCCTCTAGGGCCGCCCCAGCAATCGGGTTGGAACGGCGGGCATTTCAACCGCTTCTTTCATCCATCGCACTATGACGCGACCAACCCCATTTCCTTTAAGCCCTAGTAGGTGCTATGCCCGTCTGGGAGCGGCCCCATCTATGGCCGCCGAACCGCCGTTGTGGCGGAAAGTCGCCGAGTACCGGATTACGTCGTTGATGTTAGCGACGATCTGATACCGGGTGCAGATCGCAAAGCCGTCGTACCCGGTTGTACCGTCCGGTTCAAAGTCCCATTCTTCGGCCTCAAGGCCCAGTTCATTGAAGATCGTAGCGTCACCCTGGGAAGATGCCGGGTCCCATGATCCTTGGACCTCGATGGTCGCTGTGGGCTTACCGGCTATAGGCACTTGATAAGTATCGGCGAAGGCCGTGGCGTCCGCCTCTGGTACATCGAACGTTAAAGTAACAGTGTTCAATTCATCTTCAAGGGCGACACTGTCGAAACTGAAATCTGCGTCCTTGCCATGTGTGCGTGCCACTTGATACCTCCGTCGTTTACTAGAATGGTGTTTCCCGGCCCTGTGAGCCGTTTTAAGGGGCCTCTATGCCACTGCCCTTACCGTTTCCCCCGAATTCTGGAGGATGGCCGTATACCGGGCCACATCGCCAACGTTGTAGACAATGCGAAGGGACTGGAACAACGACCCGGTCAACCCGGACGCCGTGGTTGTAAAGTGGGGATCGTTAGCGCCCACACTCCCTCCAGTTGGAGCGAACGTTGCGGACTTTGCCCCATCTAGCCGGGCGTCGAATAGAGTGTCCACCCCCTGGGATACCGCCGGGTCTACGGTTCCCTGGAGTTCAAACACTCCCGATTTTTTCCCCGCAAGGGGGACCGCGTAAGTATCGGCAAACGCCGTGGCGTCCGCCTCGTTCACGTCCATGGTGAGGGTGACCGTATTTAGTTCATCCTCAATTGCCACGCTGTTGTAGGTAAAATTAACGTCCTTGCCATGGGTTCTTGCCAACCTGTCACCCCCTTTAAGTTAGATATATGCCGAAACCGACCACGATGGAGAATGTCCGGGACCCAGCCCCGGCATAGGTGATTACAACCCGCCAGAATGTATCTGTGGTCGTAGTCGTATCCGTGATGACTTCTGACAGAGCCACACTCGCCTGATCCAACTGAGTGAAGGTAATTTCGTCCGTTGGAGATGGAAAGCCCGTGGTATCGTGCTGAATCTTTACATCAAGGGTGTTGTTGCCTGCCCCACCTGGGGCGGCCAACAACCGGAGAATGCCGCGCCCGGTCTGGCCGGACGACAGTGCCCCAGCTTCCCGTTCTGTACCATTTTCCGTCGCCGCTTGCGCGGTCGCAGCATGTAGAATCACCGACCGATGAACCACCGACTCGCCTAGCCAGTTCACGTCCAGGACACAAGCGGCCCCGATGTTCGCCGCCCTGGACTGGCTTTGTACGATGGTCTGCCCCTCGTAACCTAGACTGCCACCAATGTTGTCGTGATACACCCCAACGGCGCGGGCAGTTGCCGTTAGGTCTATGAACATCTCGGCGTCATAGCCACCGGTCCCGTCGAAGAACCCGTTTATGTTAAAGGCAAAACTACCTTTGCCTTGAAGATAGGTCATGTCTGTATCGGCAAAGGCCGTTGCGTCGGCTATGGCTGTTTCGACTAGAAGCTCCGCCGTGTTGGACAACCCGGAAAAATCGAACTCATCAGCGTAATGGGCAACGCTTTTGGCGTGAATACGTGCCATAGTTAACTCCGGTTCCTAAACTTACCTAGACCCGTAGTTTCATTCTTCCGTTTGAACTCCATAGCTTTTAGGGCGTCCTCTCTGAGCCGTTCCTGGACTGGGGACCCGGTATATATTTGAACCGCCCGGACCCGAAGCAGTTGTGCCAGATCGGTTATTTCGTCCCCGTCCATCTGGAATCGTTCCCCCTTGGCAACTGGCGTCTTGGGAGGAACTGCCCCAGGAGCGTTCTGTATCTCCAAACGAACCAGGGCGATATACCAGACTTCCCTATCCTCGATAATCTGCACGTTTCGCCATCCCCATTCGTATGAGCCCTTCCTCGGAAATGCCCGGCTCATCACCGTCCAGGGTAAATTGATCCCCTTCGCATATCAGGATCACCGGGTCAGGGCTGCTAGGCCCCTGAGTCAACCGGAACCGCTTTAGGGCAATTAGCATTCGGGGTGGCGGGACATATACCTGGCCCCCCTCAAGCCTGGTCTCCCCCTGTCGGGCCGCCTGTTCCAGTCTATTTGCCGCGTCGTTTGCGTTCATTCTCTACTTCCTGCCAGATGTTAAAGTCGTCGGCCATGATTATGTTGGTAAACTGCTTGGCCCCGATGGGACAATTGGGGGTCTGGCAATATCCCCAGCTTGTTCTCCCCTCGGCTGTGTCGATGATCCAGTAGTGAACATGCTCAGGACTCATCGGCGACTATGCGCCATAGGCCACCGGTCGATTGCCACATGTCCGACCCTCTCATTTCCGTTAAGTACAGGTCCGACTCCCGGCGCATCCATAACAAGCTGTAGCTGGACATACTAAGGGCGGCATTCTGAAGGACTGCATCAACCAGTGTGTCAATCTCGGTCGCTTCCTTGGGCCAGGGGGAGTCAGAGATCGCTAGAACCTGGTAAAGAGCGTCGACCCCCCGGATGGTATAGGTCGGGTAATCGTCTAGTTTGGCGATGGCCTGGAACTTGACCCAGGGCGGGTCGATGTTGTCGGGAACGTAACTGTTCCATATCCCGCCCGTCGCCTTGTTTAAGACCGACTGGACATTCAAGACAGTCATTAAGGCCGCCTCTACCTCATCCCGGAAGTTAGCCAAAGAGTTGCCCCACAGCCCTGGCGAATCCTGGGCCCACCTGTTCAATTGCCGGGGTAAGAAACGGCCTGGCGGCCATGCGGACGGTCCCAAACTCCAGGGAGGGAGCATACTCGGTACTGGGCCCTATCCGTCGCTCCAGGCCGTTACCAGACACCGTTATGGAGTTCTTGGTCGCGCCGGTGTCCACCGGGACAAGGGCCTTGGCCCTGCCCTCAACATCGTGGGCAGCTTTGTCCAGAACGTTCTCCAACTTCGGAACCAAGCCCAGGACCAGCCGCCCCAGGGTGTCGTTGGTCACCTTGGCTGTCATTACGTAGGGCATTAACCAGACGCCCCCTTGATCGGCAGTTGTGTGAAAACAATCTTGGGGCAAGCGTCGTATGGGGCAAGTTCATTCATGTCTACGCCCGCCGGATGATTCTCATCAAGATGGAACACCAACCGGTAATCCACGTCCTTATCCCAAGCGTCATACACCATTGCCAACAATTCGTTGATCCCTTGTTCGCCCGAAATGATGATCGTATTGGGTGGGTAGTCAGCCATCTTACCCCCAAACAAAAAGCCCGGAGAACGCCATACAGCGCGTCTCCGGGCCTCTTTGGGCCTCTAGTTACCTTCGGTTGTAGGACCGCCCCAACGGGCCTCTCAGGGCCACCAGGGGACTATTATGGGAAGGGGCCGGGCCGGTTCTCTGGAGGGGGAGTCCCGGCCCTCCGCCAAACGATACCTGACCAGCATACCACCCGGCCTCTAGTGGCTGTCAATCATCACCCCGCCCCGACCGTCCGGGACGTAGTTAGGCTTGGGGGGTGCAAATACCGTTAAGGCTTTGCATTTGGATTGACGGCATTGGAGTTCTAGCCATCCTTTGAGACCGGTTAGGTCACCCCGCCCTACTTTGCTGCCACAGGTCCCGCATAACAGCCAGGGGCCTATAGCCGGTGTATTAGGCATCTGCGGGCCGTCCCATAGGACTTGTCGGTGTTGACGAATACAACCTCGTATAGCTGGCCGTTGTGGTCGACCCTGGCCGTCTCATCTACGTCCTGATCGTGGGCCACGGTCAACACGTATTCAGCGATCACGTCCTCCCGGCCCATGAACGGGGCTTCCTTGCCGGTACGCTCCGCTATCCGGGCCCTGATCCCCGCGTGGCTGATTGTGAAGGACCGATCCATCCCGCCCCTGCCATCGCTAATAGCGTTCGGCGTCAACAGATCGACCGTTATATCCAGACTGGCCTCGACCGTCTCTCGGATTAGGGATAGCTGCCGTCCGTCAAGCATTCTAGTTTCTCCCTAAGCGCAGGAATGTCGGGGGCTCTGGAGGGGGGCTGGCCACCGCACAGCCTGGACAGCCAAGGCGGCAGACCCAGGCAACTCGCCCATCTGTCAGGACCCTCAACTCGGATAGCTGGTGGGCTACTGGAGGAACGGCCACGTTTCGTCCTGCTGTGTGGCTGTCACAGCGTCGGCGTCGGTGTTCTGAGAGAACCCGTCCACCGGCGTGGGCATGACCACCACAGACGGGAGCGACTTCCGCCGCCACCTGGACGCTTGTTTCATCCAGTGTTCATACCGGGCTGATCGGCGAAAATTGGACCCGTCGGCGCTAAAGTCGAAGTCCTCGGCGGCCCGGTTAGCCATAGTCTCACAAGCCAACGCTATGGCCTTGTTGATGGTGACCTCGGTAACTAGGAAGTCGTCCCACTCAGCGTCACTAAACAGCGCCACGTCGGTACCTACTCTGGTGTCCCCCATGTATCGGCGGCACCGGTTCCGGTCGGTGGTCGAAGTATCGTCGTATGTAGACGCTCCAATAGCCATTACGGTACCTCAATGACGACGTAGGCGATTACCTCATCGGTAACTGCATCGCCCTGGGCTATGCTTACCTCAACGGCCCCAGGGACAAAGAACTTGTCATAGGCCCCGGTCACCGCTGCCCCAGCATTATCTTCTACCTGGCGCCGGGGGTATTGCCATCCGTCTGTATTGTTGTTGGTTAGGACCACGATGGTCTGTTCCCCCACGTCGCTGTTAGCCAACGCCTTGATGGTCGTGTCGGTGGTGGAGGGGGCACTGGTAAAGTCAACGTACACCCCTATGAAATAACAGGGCGGGACCGTCTCAACAGCGGACCCAGTGGCGGAGCCGGCAGACCCCGCCCCAGTTACCTTAATTTTCCTAGTCTCTAATCTTCCCATCTTGCCCTCTGCTAAACGGCCCCCAGGGGTTAGCTGGGGGCCTGATTGCTACTACCTGTTGGTCGCAGGGTGGGTTAGACCGGGACTTCTTCCCACTCGATGCAAGAGTTATAGAGCGCAACGGAAGCTAGGCGCCCAGCGACCCAGACCATAGTACCGGGATATACGTCGACCGACCCATGGAACAGATGGTCAATACGGCTGATACCGTTGGCGGTGGCGTCAGCTTCAACACCGGACCCACCCAGCCCCCGGACGGCCTCTTCCGCTACCCCGGCGACGATGGTCACAGTCCCGGCGTTAGAGGACCTTACCTGGGTAGCGGCTCCGCCGCCACGACCAGCCAGGGCGTTGATTTCGCTTAGACGACCGCTGATGGGCTTTGTCTCCGCAAAAGCGGTGATTTCATGGGCGGTGGCTACGTTAGAGCCCATTTGGGTCCGGGCCATAAGGTTGAACGAGTTTACGGCTGCCGTACCGCTTACCCGGTTGGTGGTGAACCGAACTAGCCGGACGATTACGCCGGAGTCCGCAGGGTTCCAGATCGGCAGCCCGCCGACGATGGCGGTGGCTGTATAGATCGGGATAGCCAACCCCAACGGCGTAACCATCTGGGAAAAGTAGTTACCGTTCGCTGCCTTGGCATCACCTGCGGTAGTGCGTAGCGCCCGCCCTTCTAGTACGTCGGCGTCCAGTCCTTCAATGATGATTCTAGCCATGTCTGTTCACGCTCCTGTTACCCGCCGAACTATTCATCATCGGTCGGGTTGAATCGCTCCCCATCGGGGAACAGATCGTCGCTGTTTGCCACGGCCACGATGGCCCGGCGAATTTCATTCTGGTCCCTGAGTAAGTCCGTTAATAGCTGGCAGACTTCCTCCAGTCGTTCGTTGGTATCCTCGACGCCTTCCATTTCCAGCCAGACCTTTTCATCAGCGTCGTAGATAAACCTGTCCCCACGATCTGGCGTAGGCCCCACGATAGTACAGATCGACCCTGTTTGGATGGAAGGGTAGACCACAGCCCCCACGAGGCCCGGTCCAGTATTCGCCTTGGGTAGCGGTACCTGGTCCGGGAATCGCTCCCCGGACGTTTTGTAGTACCGACGGGATTCCCGCGTCTTTTCAAAGGCCATCGGTTATCCCCCTTAGTCGTCGACCGACGGGGTCTTGACTTGGGTTTCGGCTTCGTTTCCAACTTCAATGTAATTGACGTTATCGTGCGCCATCCCTGTCTGTACGGTAGCGGCGTCGATAGTCGCCAAGTCCGAGAAGATGGTTACATTCCGAATTATGCCGGTGTTGGCGCCGTCGCCCTGTATGCCTGGTTCCGCATCGGACGTTATTACGCCTTCCTCGATTAGGGACCGGGTAGAGACACCGGTGAATAAGATACCCGCTACGGCAGCCGCTCCGGTAATCTCAATCCAGAAGTGACCGATATAAACCCGGTCGCTTATCCCGTTGACGTGGACGGCCTGTTCCGCACCAGCAGCGGAGGCATGATGATAATATTCTAAGCCGATTATCTTCGTCCCGGTGCAGGTCGCTTTTAATTCGATGCCGGTTACGAATTCGTCGGTTCCGTCGCCCGCTTCCCCAGGTAGAAACTCTAAGTCCTCTAGCCGAGTGTGGGTAACGGTCGCCTCTATGTCAATGCCAATCAAGACGGCAGTAACCGAGGGGCGAAAAGTCCAGTTACGGACCATCACTCCGTTGGCACCGATATCCAGGCTGGCGTTGGCGTGGTCATAATCTATCCGGGGCCGATCTGGTCCGTTCCCCATGCCTATGATGCTAATACCGGCTACGTCTGCGTCAATCTGTGCGTCGCCGATAGAATCCACATGGCCAGGGTATCCCAGGATAATGTCGCCGTTGTTCGCCGTACATCGACCTATGGCCGCGTCGAGTGTCGCCATGGGAAACCGCGGGTCGGTCCCATCGTTGCCGTCGTTAGCGTTAGTGTGACCGGAATCAAGATGGATAACGTCCCCGCCTGTCACTGGTAAGTTTCCACCGCCGACGGGAACCCCCCTGCTACGGATGCCCTGGGGGTAATTGGTTTGTCCACCGGCCACGGGTAGCAGCGCCCAGTGCCCCAAACGTCTCCAGGTCTGGGCCTTGGCCCTCTGGACCTGGTATTCTTGGCGAATCATGGCCCCCACCCCAACCAACACAGTAAGGACGGCGACCAAGACAGCCAGTGCCAGGTTAACCCGGTGGGCCTGTCTTAGTTTACGCATTTGATTTCCTCCCTTGGGTCTCAGGCCGGAACTACCCGGCCCCTAGCCCTGTGTTACTTAGGATGGGTTCTGGCCGTGAATCCAGCGCCAATCGGTCCAGCCGATGCCATACCGCATGTATCCCACGAACTTGGACAGCATGGAGTCGAAGTTCTTTTCCTGGTTGAACTCCGGGCGGACCCGCCACTGGAATTTGAGCATCTGTTTCATCTTCCGGCTGTCGATCAGGAACCAGGCGTTGGCGTCGGTAAGCCTGTTCCAGACCACAGGGCGGATGCGACCAGCGAACATATTAACGTCGAACTGGGCCGACCCCGGTTCGTACAGGGCCCGCTCATTCACGATCTGGGTAGCTGTGCGCTCCAGTTCGGAGGGTACCAGCAACATATCGGGGTTTACCCCCACCAGTTCGCCCTTGTCATCGGTGTAGTTCCGCATAAGCTGGCGGGTAGTATCCAAGTTGGGGAGACTCAACGCCAGGGTTCCTTCGTTGGATTGAGTGTTCCCAGTGTTAACCGGACTCTGTGGGTGGGCTGTGGACAACAGTCCCACAGCATCAGCACCGTCCGTGGACGCGCCCATCCGGTTGGTCCCTGCATCGGTAAAGCCATTGATAAAGACGTTGGCCGCGTCGGTCTCAATGGTGTTTGCGAAGGCCAGGCCGAGGTTACGAGCCCTGGTCTCTATGGCGTTGTATTGATCGTCATCCACCAGTTCCCGCTCGACTTGCATACCCTTGGCAAACTGGTAGTTACGAATGTCCACCCGGTAACCGGCGTCAAAGTCCTCGTAAGGGACTGTGCCATTCCAGGGCGGCACCAGGCCGATGGCCCCCATGCCCTGGTAATGCTCGGTAAACTTGGTGGAAACGGATTGACCGAACAACATCTCCATAAGTGGGTCCGGTCGCCCCAGTTCCTCAAAGAACCAGACCCGGAGGCCCGGCTCTAATAGGTCTGCAAAGCTCCCTGCTGAAAGTACCATTTTTCAATTCTCCCTATGAACGAATGACCCTTGTTAACTACCTAAAAGTAGACGTGTTCGGCTTGAATGATCATAAACCGGGTCGGATCGGCGTTCTGTTCCTTCCGGCCAATGACCCGAACGTCGCTGTTTGAGTCGGCTGCCAATGCCATTGCTCCGGTAGCCCCGGAGATATCCAGAGTAACCCCCAGGTTCCGGGCATTGGTGTCGTCTACGTCCTCATACACGGCGTCAGGGCTCACAAGGACTTTTACCCTGGTTACCGCCGTGGTTCCGGCGACTACGCCAGGCTGTCCAACGGTAGCGTCCGCTGGGTTTTCCGGCCCTTGCATGAGGCCGATCATATCGGCGTCATTGGTAGCCGCCAGGTCCGCCCGTCCGTTGGTCTGTGCGGATAGTAGGTCTCCCTTGGTAAGTGTTTCGGTGTCCTGCATAACCAGAACATCGATCTGGGGGCGGCCCCCGTAGAGGTTGTAAGCCCAGTTAAAGCCTTGTGCCATCTTGGCCTCCCGTTACTGTGTCCTGTTCCCTGCCAACGACTCGGCATACTTGTCCTCTGGGATACCCATCCTCTGGGCGGTTGCCCGCTGGGCTTCGGTCAGAGGTACCGGGGTGTTGGCCGGGTCTCCAGGTCCACGATTCATGTTGGGGGCGGGGTTCGATGCGGGGGTCCCTTTGAGGTAGGGCTTGGCAGCTACCAGGTTCGTTAGGGCCTCATCGGTGCCTGTTACGCCTTCCTCCGGTGTATACCGGACCTTCCCCCGATCTATCAGCGCCAGGGCGGCCTCCGGGTCAATGATCCCGGCCATTACCGCCTTGGTCTTAACGTCCGCCGATATCATTACATCGGCGATGGTTCCCTCTAGCCGCGCCTTGCTCTGTTGCTCGGTGGCTAGTTCCTTTTGCAGCCGTTCGGTCTCGGTCATATTGGCCCTTTCCAGTTCGTCGGCCTTGGCCGCCTTGGCCTTCAACTCCTCCAGCTCGGAGTCTGGCATGGCCTTGGCCGCTTCCTCTCGACGGGCCGCCGCCGCCATAGCGTTGGCCTGTTCCTGGGTCACCATTCCCGCCGGGGGCGTAGTGGCCGGTGGATTACTGGCGGGGTCCTTATTTGGTTCCGGGTCCTTGACCTCTGGCTGTGTCATTTCTTCGCCTCATTTTTGACCGCCAGGTGGGGCGGTAATCTCCCGGTTACTGCCGGGGTCAGAACGATGGGCAAAAAATAAGGCCCCTTGTGGGGACCCTAGACTCCGGCGGGGATTGCTCCCGGCCTGCATCGGGGTCAGCCACAAGGGGCCTGTTGCTCAGGTTGCCCTTCGCTAAGGGTTATTCTAGGGCCGGGTCCTTACACTTGTCAATCCTTCCAATCTCCGTAAGACTCCAGGACACGATTTGTCCGGCCTTGATGTTCAAGGTGATGTTGCCATGCTTCTGGTCCCGGATGAAGCCCAGAATCGCTTCGTAGAGGGGCGGGGGCACATCTACAGCGGTGTCCGCCATCCCTACCCTCTGGCCCATTCCAGAATGCGTTGGTGGGGCGTCTCCCCCAGGTCCGCCATTACGGTGACCAGTTCGCGGGATAGCTGCCGATAATTGTAGACCCGTTGGCCGGTGATAATGGACGCCTCGGCCTTTCGGGCAGCGGTACGGTTGACCCTGCCATCCTGGGTTTTGATATCCAGGCTGTACTTGTGCATCCCCGGCAGACCAGTCTCTACAATGCCCGGCCCGGCCCAAGGGCTCTCGTCGACCCCGTAGAAGAACATCGCCACGCCTTCCTTGATTTCCTTGGAGGTCTCATTGACACGAGCCGCCTCGGCAGCCGTCGCGGTACCGTCCAGGATATCGTCCACCCAAGCCGTCCGCAGAACCTTGTTGTTGACCAGGATGCCGTAGAGGTTTTTAGCGATATTGGAAACGGCGAACTCCGGGACTGTCATATCAGCGATATGGACCAGTTCATGTAACAGAACCTCGGCCTGGCGCGTCTTGGGCAGAGTCCCGTCGATGATAATCAGGTTGTCCGCTTCGTCGGTTTCCCCAAGAATGCTGCGGTTTTTCCGGTCCCCGCCGATGGGGTCCTTGGTCTTGACGATGCGCCACTTCTGTCCGGCGTGTTCGATGCTCATTGTCCACTCCCGAATGACCGGATGTTAGCCCAATTACCTGTGTGCAGAGAACGATAAATGGCCCTAGCGTAAGGTGTATGCCAACGCCCCAAGACCACTGCCCGTTGCAGAAACCGCAGCCAGTCAATCACTACTTGTTCCCCTTTAGCCGTTTGTCTTTCGGTGGCCCAGGTTTGACACGACCACTAGGGGACTTGGGCTTTCCTCCGTGACTACCTGGGTGTCCCTTTTGCGCTGTGCCCGCTCGGCTAGAACTTCCTCCGTTGGCTTTACCCATAGCCTTGCTGCCTCCGTTACGAGTCCGTCCTTGCCCATGATCGGGGCGTGGTCGGCTGCGTCGAATGGGTCCAGGGGTTCGTCGTTCCGTTCGTTCTCTTTGTAGTGGTTCTGTTCCAGGCCACAGGATTGACACCGCCGTAGGACCAGACCCAGCACAGGATAGGCGATCCCCTGTTCCTCGGTCAACGTCGCCAGTACCAGGCTGGAACTTTTACACCTGTAGCAGTTCAAGCTAACCCTTGCCCCTGGCCGCGTGGGCCTGCTCGGCTATGTTCCCGCCGGTGGTCGTACAAGTCGTCCCTGGGGCCGCGTCACAGGTCGGACAATGGAACGACATGGCGTCGGTCTCGTTTTCTTCCTCTGGGCTCTGGAGGGGCGCTACTGGCTCTACCGGCCTTCCTGGGTGGGACGCCGCCCAGGCCGTCGCCGCCTGGCGGGTCTCTATTTCCTCGGCAATCTCGATTAGCAAGGTAATGTCGTTCTCGGCCTTGGCTTTCTCTGCCCGATCCGCCAGGTCGTCGAACGACCACCCGTCAAACCCCATACCAGGCTTATGGACCAATTCGGGTTCTTCCGGTTCCGGCGCCTCAATGACCAGGGGCCGCCCCAGGGCATTGGCTACCCTGGCCGCTCCCTCTACCGCGTCCGCCGTTAAGAACATAGCGTGACACTTGGGACAGACCGGGTGATGGTCTGATACCTGGCTAGCGTGGTCACAGAACGGGCACCACCGGGTTGGGGGCCTGGTGGCCCGGCTTACCCGAATGATCGGGACGGGCCTGGTGGTGCCAACTGACTGGGCGTAGTATTCCACAGGTTCACCGTTTGTTGTTAGCGTAGTCATGCTTCCTCCCTCGTACTTTCCTCGGCCTGCCGGGCTTCCTCCGCCTGTTCCTTGGCTACCCGCTCCCTGGCCTGAGCGTTGGTTTCTGCGAAGCTGGCCTCTATTAGGTCGGATTGTTCGGTTAATTCGGACCCTGGTATAGGTTCGGGGTCTGGCATAATTTTACCTCCCGGTTAATGTCTCCCGAAATACCGTATTTACTTGCCTAATATCGATGTGTAATACAACAGCCTCGGACTGTCTAGCGGTTGCCTCCCTGGTGATTTCCCGCCGTAATCCTAGAACCTCAAACCGCCCAGCTAAGATGCGTTCCCGTTCCCCTCCAGCACTAATATACGTGCTAATTGGCTCGATGTTCAACCCCCTGGCCCCGGACTCAACATTAAAGACAACGGACGCTTCCGTTTCTGACACTCCAGTCCCCGCAAATGACTTTCCTTTATCCAAACTCGTAGACCAGCTTGATATCTGGGTCTCAAAATTTTTCCCGATTGCATATTCCGCCTCAAAGTCTGCAACGGTTTTACCCTCCACCCGGATACCCCTATAAAGGGGCTTGTCTATCCTAGGGGCCACAGATACAGCTTCGGCTATTGTGGCCCCTGTTCGCTCTGGCCCGGTTAGATTGGATACGTCGCTACCGTCTACCCACCACCTGGCCCCGGTCCTCATTCGTTCATTCCCGCCAGTGGTCCAATGGTTTATGGCTCCTACTAGGTCGTCTCCATCGGGAGTGTCGGCCATAGTCTTAACATTGGTTGTAATTATATTATGAGCATCGCCACCATCCAGAGGGCTTGGTAACGTATCTATCTGGGCGGCTGGTTGGCTAAATCGGCTCTGTGGGGGCTTTACGGGCCTCGGCCTACCCAGGGGCCGGGTAACCGCCGACTTGCCCCAGATGGGGGAGTCCAGGACCATGACAAAGTCGTCGAACCCGATGGTCCCGTTCTGCCATTGGCGATACCGTTCCTTCCCCAGCATGTCCCGCTGTACCGACGAGGGCTGCCGGTCGAACCACTGTTTAGCCGACTCCGGTGGGGTCAGGTCCTCCGGTACGTCCAGCCCCAGGTCGGCGTAGGTGACCGTTACCGGGACCATAGCGCATCGGCATCCTGGGTGGCTGTCGATGGGTTCGTTCGTCTCGTATTGTTTCCCGTCCAGGGACAGACAGGCCGGACAGGTCCTCCCGTCCTTGGAGGCCGACCGCTGCCAGCCCTTAACGACGGCCTTGTTGCTTTCGTAAGTCGCCCTGGTGGACTCCCGGTAGGCCCGGAGAGTTTCCGTCCGGCTAATCAGCAAGGACCGGGTCAACCCCAAACCAGTCTTGTCGGTGATAAGGGCTGCCGTCTTGCGGGGGGAGAACCCCCTGGCTATCCCCTGGGATATGCCCTCCGTGACACCCTGAGCCGTATCCTGGCCCAATGGGGCCAATAGCCGACCCAGAGGCGCACCATCACCGGAGATGCCCGCAAACGCCTCCACAGCGCCAGCAGGGAGGGTATTCCATTCCACCCCTACCGCCGCCAAGGTATCGGTGCTTATCCCCACCGGGAGGCGGGCATCGACGGTGGACCGGACCCCTGCCTCGGCTATCCCTACCGCGTCCCGTTGGGCCTGGGTGATTAGGTCCCCGGCGTCAACGGCAAACTTGGCAACGTCCCGCTCTACCTGGGCTATCAAGGCCCTGTACCGCTTGAGACGCTGCGTCTGGGCAAAGGTAAGGTCCTTTTCGGCGACCTCCGCCAGTAGAAGGGCAATCTCGCTCTGAATCCCTCGGTGGATGGGTATGTAGCGCCGGATCATTTCGGCAGCGGCTTGTTGCTCCCTGCCAAGAACAGCGGCCCGGAACTTGCGAACAGACGCTACGGCTTCCGGCTCAGGCATGTATCCATTCCCAGTAGCCATCTGCTCCGAAATGTTTAGCTGTCTTGCGCCCCAAATTGTCTGGCGTGTAAGTTTCCCCTAGCGGATGGTTTGCAGGGGGTTCCAAAATGTTGTCGGTACCCCCTCGATGATACGGTCTATCAAAGGAACACGACACATCATTGGGAGACTCTTCGGCTTCAATACGCGGACGTTCCCATCCATAAGGACCCACGGACCGCTTACGCCGCCGCTTGGGCCGATCTATAGCCGGAAATTGGGCTGGAGGCGGGCGGTGGAGGCGGGCGTGTGCTCTGGCAAGGATACGGCTTCGTTCTCTAGCCTTTTTCAGTTCCTGGTCTGATATCATGCCCGTTGGATTGACCACTAATTCATATCCAACAGACCCTTCAAAATACATGCGCCCCTGAGGCCAGGCAATGGCGTAAAGCCGACCAAGATATGTGCCTGTAATAGGCAATGCCCAGGCTTCCCCCTCAGGATAATCAGGCATAGAACTGGCCCACCATGAGCATAGCCAACCGGACTACCTCCTGGTAGCGGTCTTTGGGGCAGCCAAATTCGTCAAAGCTGCCCGGCTCATACCAATCCGCCGATGCGACAGCGTCAATGGCTTCCTGCCGCTGAATGGCCCAGCCCAGTGTCTTATCCATCTATCGCTCTCCCATCCTCACCAACCTGGTCTGGGAAACATGCTGGGCAGAACCAAACGTAGGGCCCCCGGACCAGTTGGACCCGGTGTTCTATACACCAGCGCCCGGCCCTACCGGTCCCAGTCCCTTTGCTACGTCGCATTCCGCACAGTCCATTACCATCCAGAGTCCACGAGGGTTACCGATCACGCGCTTGCCCGTGTCGTCGCACCACGGTCAATTAGGCTTGAGATGGTTCCGAGCCCGCTCGACCAAGTCATCCCAGAACTGCCACCGGGTTAGCCAGTTGAACCCCAGGATGAGGTATGCCAGTGCCGTCTTTAGTTGTTTCATCACAACCCCCAACCAGGGTGTTTCCAGAATGGGCCGCAGACCTGGGGAAGTAACACACCTACGCCAAGGCCGAACGCCCACACCAGGATAACGGTCCAGATCACAGCTAAGGTTCCCCACAGTTTAGCCATTATGGGGTCCCGCCCTCAATGTTCCCGGCCGTGAACCCCCTAAGTATCTCAGCACCAACGTTTGCATCCCGAACCTTGGTGGCCGTCTGATCCTCCAGCATTCGGTCAATCTGTTCCTGGTCGTAGCCCATCTCCCGCCATAGCTGTTCCTGGGACACCCCCAGGGCGGCTTTCTTTTCCAACGACTCCAGGAACGCTACCTCGTTGCGGGTGTTGGGATCATCCCAGCCTACTTCAAACCGCTCAGTGAGTTCTCCCACCGACTGGCCGAACGTTTCCTGGACTTTGAGGGCGAAGGCCATAACGTCCTCCCACCCATTGCCGAACCGGACCTGTCGGTCCTTGGCCTTGGCTATCAACCCCGACTCCGCCGTTTTAAGGGCCTCCCCGGACGGCGCACCGCCCATTAGCTGGAATAGGTACTGGGGGGTCCGGGTAGTGCCAGCGATGTGCTGAACCAGGGCGTCCATAGTCTTGAGGGCCCCCTCCGGGCTGTCTGCCGGGATAGTGCCAACCTTGGAGGTCCCTCCCTCATCGTCGGACTTCATGCTCCAGAACGCGCCTGGAATCATATCAACCGCTGTTCTGTCCAGGTTCATGTCCACCACGTAGGCCCGACCAAACCCGGCGTTGTCGTTAATCATCGCCAGGTCAATCAACGTCTTGTTGAGTAGATCCTGGATATGTATGGCGTTCCGTAGTTCGGACTGCCCGAAGTCTGACCCGGCTGGCTTGTTGCGGAAGTGGAAGATGTTGACGCCCATTGGCTGCCCGGCCTTGTCCAACCAGGGCTGGGGCCAGCCTTCCTCCCCTGGGTCCCGGTGTTTCTGCCAGACGGTATCCTTGGGCCCTACAGCGTACTTCTCTATCCGGTCTGGATAGTACAGGTTTAGACGGGTTAGCATGTCTTCCCCGATGGGACGCTCAACCCATTTTTTGCTTGCCATGTCGATGCGCCTGGTGGCCTCGTTGTAGTGGGGGATGATGGTCTCAGGAAGCTGGTGGGTTATGAATACCCGGCCTTCCTGGGGGTCCCAGTCCACCAGGACGTAAGAATCGCCCACCATGACCGACTCGGTGTGGACTATGCTATGGGTCTCATCCATGCGGTTGGCTTGCCAGGTATTCCAGGCCCACTCTGCCACGGGCTTAGAGTCCCCGTCCTCGTTGGTCCCGAAGGACGTAACCATAAGCCGCTCGGCCAAGGCGTCGACCACGACCTCCATAAAGTTGTCCCGGAACTTCAAGTCCCCGCTGTTAAGACCGCTGTTGAGGAACTTTTTTAGCCGGTCGGTTAACTCGGTCGGGTGATCCCCGCCGTAATACCGGCGGAACAAAGCGTAGTCGGCCCGGCGCTCGGCCTCCATCTTCTGGAGCCAATCGTTAAGGGCCACCATGTTGGGGTCCCCAAAGGACAACCCGTTGACGAATACCTCAACTGCTTGGAGTACCATTGGGCGCTACCTCCCGGTGTTCCTCACTTAATCCCAGATGGATTAGAGTCGCCATCACCCTAGAGTGGGTGTCTGGCCTATTTGTTAACTCCAACTTGTGGAATATGAGATTGCAGTAGTTCTCTACTGCCCTGATGGATATTGTCAGCCGATCCGCTATAACCCGGTTGTTCGCGCCTGTAGCTACCTCGGCCAGTACCTCCGTTTCCCTAGGTGTTAACTGAATCATACCGGTACCTCCCCGGTGATCCCAGGCCGCCAAGGGACGTGATAGATCACTGCCGTTAGTTCAAGCCGGAAGTCTCCGGTTAGTTGCTCCGGGTCGCTCTCAAGCGTTGGAACGTACCGGGCTAGATGCTGGGGGACAAGCTCCCCGGTCTCTATCCGGTGGATGGTCTCATGGAGGATGCGAACGAGGTTATCCCTGGGGGACGGTGCCGGCTGGATCATGACGTAGCTTTCTCGGCTTTTTGGACGTCATAGCCATGGTAACGTTCGTAAACTGGCAGTAACACATCATTCCACAGCGGTTTGACTTCCTCCATCACAGATGCGTATGTGAGATGTTCAAAGGAACACCGACGCACCATTTCCTCCGCACACCGAATTGCTAGGCTCTGGTCAATGAATGGCTCGCCGATTCGATACCCGGTCGGCTCATGGGTAATTGAATATTGGGCGTCCCCATGCTCCCGACTCCGCCCGATGTGTGCTATCGCCAATCCCTCCCCCACCCTGATTCCAGGGCGCGGCTCCAATACCCCATCTGGCGGGGTTGCTATCACCAATGCGATCTGTTTAGTTTTCACGACAATAACCTCACTCTGGAATAATCCCGGTGTCGGTGTCAACGTACCGCTCCGCAGTATGCCCCATGGCGTTGTTGGAGGCCGTCTGGGCGTACCGGTCCATACGGGTGCTTTTCTTGGCTGCGCCCACGTAGGCAAAGGTCATTGCCAAGGCGTCAGCCTCATCTGGGCTAGGGGCCCCGCGTTCCTTCATTTTTACCTTGCTTTCCAACCGGATCGTACTGTCTCGCTGTAGTTCATAGGTCCGGGTCGTTATCTGTGATATTAGGGCGTCGTCGTTCTCTATGTCAAGAATATCAAACGCTTGCCTCATGCGCCACCATGCCTCTGCGATCCGGTTGAAGTACCGGGTAGGCCGGTGGGCCCTGGCCCCGCCAACAAAGGGTATCAACTTGACCCGGTTATTAAGGCCCCGTCGGGCGAACGTTTCTCTGCACATATCGAACACCCCGGCCCCCACCCCCACGGTGTCGATTACGACCGTCTCTATGAGGGGGTCTCCCTCGACCAGTTCCAGGACTTTACCGGCCAGATGGGTGGTAGGCCGTCCGTTGATCTTGTAGACCTTCCTGGCGACTGCGCCCTGGCGGCGGTAGATCACCGAGTCATCTTCCCCGAACCGGGCCACGTCGACCCCCAGAACCGCCTCCGCCCCAGCCAGTTGCACCGTCCTCTGAACCGCTGCCTCCGCCTGGGCTAGGTTGATGATGGCATCCTCGGTATTGTCCGGGAACTCCCCTAGAACCCTGGCCTTGTATACCGGGCTGTTCTCCCCAAACCTGTCCTTCCATCCCTGGATGGACGCGATGGTCGCCAGACCGGGCACTACGATGCGGCCCTCGGTAACGTTAGGGCTATCGAAGGCCGAGACGGTTATGGGGTTGTAGAGTTCCCGAAACTGGTTAAAGGACCGGTAGAACTCCCCGGCGGTCGCCAGGGGGTTGCCGGTAAGGATCAGCCGTTCTGGGCCTAGGCTTAGTAGCGCCTCAATCTCTGTGTCCTCGACAGCCTGGGCCTCAGTTACTATGACCAGCATGTGGGGGCTATGGAAGCCTTGAATACCCGACCCCGTCCCCCCAGCGTCGGCGCTAAAGCCCTGGGCGTACCTGGTGTCACTTATCTCGTACCGGGCTGCCCTGGGGTACATATAGCCGGGGAGGCCCCCTACGGCGCCCCTGTAGCCTTCCCTGGTGTTCCTCCAGATAATGTCGGACACCTGCCGGGACGTGGGCCCGTAGACGATGGTTATGGCCTCATCGTGGACATATTGCCACCAGAGGACCAGCCGCCCGGTCGTAAAGTCCTTGCCGGTAGAATTAGCCCCCTTGACCGTGGTCTGAGTGTGGTTTTTGAGAGACCAGGCAATCTCAGCCTGTTTGTCGGTCAATAGACTGCATTGTAACTTGTACCGGAGGAACCATTCCGGGTCGTCCCAGGCATGGCGCCGGTCGTCGTACTCCCCGCCCTCCAGATGGGCCACCCGTACCAGGCTGTCCCAGTTGACCGGATTAACTAACTGAGTCAAGGACTATCTCCATCAGCATGCCGCCAGCCGCCACGACAGCCCGCTCCAAGGGGCCATTTTTATCGACTTTATCCCAAAACCTAGCTTTGTCATTGCCATAAGTATATTGGTTGTGCCTGAGTATGGCGTCAGTCACGGCGTAGCTCCTTGATGGCACAGTACCTTACTCGGTCTATAGACTTAGACATCGGGGAATTCCAGTTGACAGCTTTGACATAATGGCCCTGGAGGTTTCTTGGATTTAACGCCTCCTGGTCCCCAGGTGCATCGTTTTACCCCCATTGTGCGTAGCTCATCCTCCAAGGTCCGTATACGTTTTCCCACGTCAGGGAACCAAATCTCTAGCCACTCCAGTTCTTTATTTTTGGGATCAGCGAAAGCCCCGCACAGACATTCCCCGCTCATATGAAGTAGTTCAACCACTTGGTTTCTTGGTAATTTATGCTCTCGGCGATACTCCAGCAAGTCCTCATTGGTGAAATGGTGAATTGGTGCCACCCATACCGTGTTACCTTCTCGGCGCACTGGCTCTACATAGGCCATCCGTCTCCGTGATTCTGAGGTCCGCACCCCAGTAATAAAGAGCACACGCCGGTTTTGCCCAGCCTGTGCTTCTCGCCGTACGTCTCGTAACGGACGCTCTTTTAACCAACTATACATATACCGATGGGCACCAGGACCAGGGAAGCCATGTTCTCGGACCAAATCTTCATAGGTGCGTGGGCCGTATTTCTCAATGAGGGGAGTGCCCAACCATTCGGCAAATTCTCTGGTAAAAATCCTAGGTTCTTCCACGCCGATTCCGGTATTGATATGCACAAAAGCATCGATAGGCGGACCATAAGTTTTAGCCAAATGTGCAACAGTAGTCGAATCATTACCCCCAGACACAAGGACATAAGTTTTGATTGGATTGTAGTCTCTAACAGCCGCAGCTAATACCTCTACACTACGCTCAATGAGTTGATCCATCCGTCGCCTCCTGTGCAAACCTGTCATAATCAAACGGGGCACAACGGCCATGCTCCATATCTGACAACTCTTTAGGATGGATACCCAGGCGTTTCGCTTCTTCACGTAGGCTCATATCTCGTAGCTGCCGGTCTTTAGACATGGCGATGCCTCGGATTTTCCAGTCGGCAGTTTCCGGTGTAATCACACCTGTCCCGTCACAGGTGTTGCACGTAATTTGTATCTGGCGAAAACCCGGACAACCATATCCAACAGTTTTCCCTGAACCGCCACAATCAGAACACGTCTTATCTATCATTATTCTCCTTTCAGCACCCGCTCAATTCGGGGTTGCTGGTCTCATGGGTTACCTCCAGATCGAAGATATCACGATGAAAGGCTGGTGCCTCTTTCGGCGCAACCACGGCGGCCAATCCCTGGTAAACAGCCCTCCGCAACTGCGCCCTATCCTGATTCAACATTCCCCATGGCAAAACCTCGCCCTCTAGCGGGGTGATCCCCTGGGCGCTAAACCGAGTGGCAGTTATCTCGCCCAGGCAATTGAAGGTTATAACCTTGCTGCCCCCAAAAGGAACTGTTCGAAAGATAAACCGCCGACCGTCTCCCGGTGGGCATTGCATCCATTGTCCTTTTCTCCAAATCGGTATGTGCGGCCTTCGATACCAGTAGATCGTAACTTGATAACTACCCCCACGAGTGATATGCCGGGCTAACCTCTGTCCTCCGGTCCCTGCATACGTTTTCCCCTTCCAAATGTCTGACCATGGTTTTGCTATCTCCCCCAAGGTCATTCCCTGGGGCGCCTTCCAGCTTGTTAACATTCCTTTTCCCTCCAAAAGAAATAGCCCTGGTCTCCCAGGGCCGTATTATAACGTTTATTGCAAGTCCAGGGGGTCTTTGCCCCCGATATAGTTAGCTGCTCCCGCCTGGAGCATCCTAGCGATGGCGTCCGGGGCTACCCGGTAAATCTCGACCCAGACCTCCCGCATTTGCCAGGACCGCTCCCGAACTACCCGCGCAACCGTACCGGACTTGATAACCAACGGCGTATCCCTGCCCTGGCCCCGGCGTTCTTTCATAAGGGCCTCGACCCAGTTCTCTATGGCTAGGGCTATCTCTGGGTCCAGGACTTCCGTATCAATCGACATAATCCCCCCTTGCGAACATTTCCGGCCCCAGGGCCCTATTGTGTCCTGGCCTCCAGCAATATGGGCATATTCCAAGATCCAGGACAATGATTTTGCCGTTGTGGGCCCAGTCTACACCATAAGGCACCTGGTAAAGCCCCCAGCAGTTGTCGCAGGCCACCAGTGTATAGATCGGTCCTAGTTGCATTCCCCCAACCTGGTACCTGGCGATGAAGGTCAGTATGGCGCGGTTCCCGGCTGGGTCACTCATAAGAGTCTTGGCCTCCCCTCTAGTTGGGCTTCTACGTCAGCCCCTACTTCGGTTTCTAAGGCGCAACAAGGGCATTCCCAATGCATCGCTGGCGGTAAGGTGCCCCCGCCATCATCTGGTGCCTCAGTGGCCGTCTCAGTGCCAACCAGGGCCATATCCGAACAACACCGGGGGCATTTCTTAATCAACGCTTGTTACTTCCCCTTCTACGATCCCCACCCCGGCCAGGGCCCGCATACGCTTGTCGACCTCTAGGATCAGCCCCCGCAGTTCCGGGTCCTTGCCGAGTTCGTTCACATCATACCCCACCTCGGCTACGAACAGAGGGGTTGCCGGGCTGCTACCGGGCGGGAGTTGAGTTGGAAACATTTGTAGGTACCGTCCAATGAGTTCCAGGGCCTTATTCACTGGCTGCCGATCCCGGTCTACCAGGCCGCCTATGACATTCTCTTTTAGCTTTTGTAGGACCCAGTCGGTGGACAGCCCGGCGTTTTGAGCCTGTTCAATGAGGTATTCAGCCAAGGCCGCTTTAACTTTAGCATTTTTAAGCAACCTACACCCTTGCATGGGGGCGCTCACTGGGGCGTACCCGGCAGCTAGGGCAGCCCTTGATGCGTTAAAGTCGATAGCGTACTCTTGGACAAACCTGGTTTGTCGGTCGTTGCAAGTTGTTTTCATTTTAGTCCCCTAAGCCGTTTTAAGGCCCCTCCAGACCGTTGGGTGGCGTTTCCCCACGCCGCACCCTCTATCAAGCCCCCTATGGCCGCCTGAGTGCCACCAGGCCCCGTTCCGGCCCGAAGGATGATCCGCCAATTGGGGTTTATTACCCCCAGGCAGTTCTCCATATGCTCCAAGACCATTGTCGGGCTATACTCGTTACAAGAAAACACGTCCATAAGGACCTGGCCGTCATGGACCAGTTTAATACAAATATGGGACTCCGCTACGATGGCCCAGCATTCCCGGTACTTGGGCAGAGTGTACCAGGTCGGGCCGTTGATGATGGTCAGGCCCGCGTCCCTGACGATTGCCTTGATGCACAGTTCGACCATGCCTATAGACCTCAGTTCCCGCTGCCGGTACCCGTCGATCAACATGTGCATCCCAGTTCCTACCATGGCGGATGGGCCGCAAATGGTTTCTTCCCTTCCCAGTAGTCAAGGAATTCGTTTGCCACGGCCTCAGAGGCGAAGTAGCTAACCCCCCAAGCCCAGCCCGGTCCACCGATTATCAGGGCTAGACGCTTCCTCTGCTGAACATGACCGACCCAGATGCCGCCTGTATCCTGGGTGCCTTTCATTACGTAGATAAATCTGTTGAAATCCCGCGGGGGATCGCTGGTATTATCGGCTGTCAATTTGTTCCACCTCCAAGATCGTCATAGCTACCCCCTTCCGGTATTCTACCGGCGGGTAGGTTTCGTCTATCTGTTGCCAGGCATCGTCCTCTATGACCCCCACCAGGGCCAGCCCATCCAAGTAGGGCTTGGCCGCTCAAATCAGGTTCCCTTTGTCCCTCCGGCGCTTGGTCGGGACGATAAACCGAGTGGTTACCCTGGCACCCTGGCTAAATATCGGTGTGGGTCGTCGCATCACGGGGCCATCCTTGAGCATGAACAGGGCGACAGCCTGGTCTATGTCCGTCTCAGGGTAGCCCAGGGCCCCCCAGATCGCCCGCAGTGCCTTGGCCTTGGCAGCCTTGGTTGCTTTCCAAATGACAGCGGGGTGAATCCTGGAGTTATTGGGGTTCAATTCACGTGGGGGAAGTCCTGGTATCTCGATTCGTAGCGTCATACCGTCGCCTTACAGGTCATGCACAGAGTCACCCGCTCATCCCCGACCAGAACATCTAACGCCACGCTTTCATGGGAACAGGGCTGGGCCTGTTGTTCCCGAAACTGGGTAATATCTACGTCCCTGTTAAAATCCAGAATCGTGGTCAGTTCAGTATCAGCGTCCCGCATGGCCTTGATCGCGTCGTTGGTCCCGAAGCCCCGGAACACCTTTTCCCCGCGCCCGTCAAACTCATCTCTGGTGATGATCTTGACCTCTACCTCGATGCGGAGTCCCTGGTATTTAACCATTGGGCATCTCCCGCCACTCGCGGCCGTCCAGCAAGGCGCCAGCGGCTTTCTTACCGACACGGGCCATCGCTAGCCGCTCAGTAATATACCCAGTGCCGGAACTGGTCTCATACGGCCTAGGAACACCGTCTATCTCCAGAATGGGGCGTAGTGCCCTTCCATACTCACTGCGGCTATAGTCAAAATCTTCGTCAATAATGGCTGGCCGCCACTGCCCCCACTGCTTGAAGAAGAAGGGGACACCCGCCGCCTGGCATTGGTCCCTGGCCGACCGGAACCAGTCGGGATGCGCGGGCCTCGCGCCGGGGCCGGATTCTCCGCCTCCAATCGTCCAGTGAATTAACGGCGCTGTCCCTTGGCTATCTTGGAGACGGTTTGGAAAGCGATGCCAAAATCCGAAGCTATCGAGGTAAGCCGTTCCCCTGCGCCACGTCGGGCACGTATCTCCGCAACTTGGGCATCGGTCAACTTCGCCATGTGATTGTTCTGGCCGTTCTGATGCAGCACCCGGTCGTTGCCTAGGGCGTAAATCGAATGTGTCTGCTGCTCTGAAGGTGTCGCCAACTCCAGGTTCTCGGGCCGATTGTCGTCCTTGATCCCATTCCTGTGGTTCACCGTTAACTGCGTTGGTATCTGACCGAAGAAATGACGGTACACCAAACGGTGGGCCAGAGCGTTCGTTCTCTGATAGTTGGTCATCGAGCGTATCTGAAGGTATCCCGATGGTAGGCGATGCTCGGCCCGCCTCGGGGTCACTGGATGAAGCGTTGTAGTGCCTCTCCATTTGTCGCCCCCCTTCGTGAACACCCTCCAAATACACCCTTGCTGGTCTATCGTCAGTTCGCCACTGATAACCGCATTGTAGACAATATCTTCGGAGTTCTTCGACTTCACCATGGCTTGGATTATACCCGTAATAGCGGCGAACATCCACCGGCCCCAACGCTGGCTCATAACTCACAAACCGAACCTTGGCCGGGACACGGGCCAGCACGTCCAGGCGGGCGGCATACTTCTGGGACTCCACCGAGGTTCCGGCCCAGACGTTGGAGGGCCAGGCCGCCTCTGGCGACTTACCCATGTGGTCGGGCCAGATAAAGTTTGCGAAATGAGCCATAAGGCCAGGTCTTTTAGTAAGAACCTGGAACGTATGCTGGGGCGCATCCCGCATAACTGCAAAGATTTGTATTGTGAAACCCCAGCCAACGTCCCTATGAAACAGGTCGCCCATTGAACAGACGAAGATTCTCCGCGAGTCCTTCCACTTACATGGCTGGTAGAGCCGGTCGACGTGTCGCGTTACCTCGGTAAAAGGGTGGCGCTTGAACCGGTCGGTGATCCTCTCGGCGTAGCAGTGGTCACACCCTGGGCTGACCTTAGTGCAGCCCGTGACCGGGTTCCAAGTTTCATCTGTCCATTCTATTCCAGTTGGCATTATGCTCGATAATCCTCCGCTGTATTGATTACGAACCGGACCTCCGACAGGGCCGGGTTGGCCGAGTACATGCGGGACGCCAGCCGGTCCCCTAGTTTGTCAGCCATTTCCCGTTGTGTCTTGTTGGTCGTGATAACCAGGTGCCAGGGGTGGTTGTCCCATATCTTGGTCATTTGCTCCGCAACGTAGCCGTCGCCGCCGGCGCTGGATTTCTCCGCGCCCAGGTCGTCCAGCAATAGCAGTCGATGGGCGTAACAGTGGTTCAAAAGGGACCCTACGCTGTCCTCGGTGCCCCGGTTGTAAGTAGCCCGTAGCTTGTCCATAAGCGTGGGAACGCCCTCATACAGGACCCGCTCCCCCCAGGACAGCCAGACCCGCCCGATGGCCTCTACGATGTGAGACTTACCGCAGCCGTAGGCCCCCTGGATCACCATACGCCTTGGTCCATTGCCGTTGATCTTATCCGCTATAAATTGTAGGCCAGCGTCGACCATGTCCCTGGTTCCTTCCCTGGCATGGAAGTTGTCAAAGGTCCTGGGCCCATCAGGGGGGAAATTGGCCTGGGTTAATCGTTCCATCGCTGTAACCTGGCACCGGCAGACCCGCAACGGTTCGCCGGGGTGTTTTCCCAGCCAGGCTACGTTGAAAGGATGACCAGCAATCGCCTGAGCGCAGACTTGGCAAACGGCGTCTGAGGGTATTAGAGACCCGTCCCGATGGAAACGGGCGAAGATATCCCCCAACGACTCCATGGCGTCCGGTGCCTTGGGGTACCGGTGGTACCCAACGTCCCCTGGCTGTAGTACCTTTGGCTCCGCCATCATCCCCTCCGGGCTGCCCTTTCAGCCGCATCCTGTCGGTGTTTCGCCACCGGGTCGACTTCCCTGGTTGGACTAGCCCCGTTCAACGGTGGGCGCTGTACCCACGTCCTAAAGGTCGCCCACACGTCCGTCCACTTTGGTCTACCCTTGGGTCCTTGACCGGGCCATTGGCTCCGAAGGGACGCCGCTGTTTGATTGGCGTGGGCTTCGGATATCCCTTTACCGTCAAGCCAAGTCTGGCACTCGGCATACTTTAACTCAAACCCCTCGATTGAATAAAGGTCGACGTACCAGTCCGGTAAGCCCGAACGGTCTAATAATTGCTGTATCCCCTCAGAAGGACCTGGAGATTCTATTGATGATTCTTTTCCCTTAATGCAACCTGACATGGGTGTCACGTTGCTAGTGCCAGTGGTGTCACGTTGCAAGATTGTCATGTTACAGAATTGACAGTCATCGTTGATATGAATCTGATATGAGTTTGATCGGCGTCCCGCCTGAGTCGCCCGGCGCATTCGGCACAGCGCCCCTAGCTTCTCCAATTCAGCGATCTGCCGCCAGACCGTCCGTTCTGATACTTTACACTTGTCGGCTAGGCCCTCAACCCCCGGCCAGCAGAAACCAGTTTTGTCAGCGTGGTCCGCCACCGCCAATAATACCAGTTTGGCCCCTGCTGGCAAGTCTTGGGACCAGACCCAAGTTGAAGCTTCGTGGCTCATATCGAAAGGTCCATGACGGTCTGGGTCCGTTGGGCCAAAGCCCGGCCAAGGTTTCGTTGGGCAACAATGAAATACTCTGGCTTTAATTCTATTCCAATGAACTTCCGTTCCTGTTGCAGGGCAACGTAACCCTCAGAGCCGATGCCCGCGAAGGGACTCAATACCGTGTCCCCTGGGTTCGACCATAGACGAATGCATCGTTCAATAACTTCTAGTTGCAACGGAGCGATGTGCTTCTCGTCTTTTTCTGACCGGCCCTCGGCGGCATTGAGCGTGTTGCTTTCTCTCAGGCCATACCAGACCGGATGCGCCCATTGAATCCAATCCTCATTGGAAATGTCCGGCTGAATCGGATGCAATGAGAGCCCCGGCTTCCGAAAGACAAGAATATAATCTGCCAGCCCAGGCCGTAGCCACGACGCATCTTTCTTGAGTTGTTTGAACAACAGCCCTTTGCTGTGGGTTCGGATGGCCTGAGCTTGAGGATTCTTGTCTACAGTAACATCACCATGATAGTCGAACCCGGCCTCTTGCATCAGTGCGATGATTAGACCCCGGAAATCCTTTAGCCCTATGAATCCATCGTAGGCTAATTTGGTGGGCACCTGGGCAACGTGAACAGCCACCAGTCGGCCTAGTTTAGTTATTCGCAACAGTCCAGCGGCAATGGGTCGGTACATGGCTGCAAATCCATCTTCGTCGCGGCTGTTGCCCAAGTCCCTGGGATCAGCAGAATAGCTAAATAGGTCTAGGAATGGCGGGGAGAATACTGTGAAATCTACCGACGCTTCAGTCAGTTGTAGCAGTGTCTCGGCTGAATCACCGTGGATTAAACGGTAATCGTCGGTTTCGATGGGCTCTTGAAAGGCATAGCCTCTATCTGCAACAGTATGCCCCTCCAGTGCCATCTTGTCGTAATCAGCAACTCTGCCCGCCATCGCCTGAACGGTTGCTTGATGCTCTTGCTCTTTGTGCTGTACGTTCTCCAATACAATCCTCTCTATATCTGATGTTAGGATCACCACATTGACCGGCGACTCTTGGCCGAACCGCCAACATCGCCGGATAGCTTGATAATATTGCTCATAGCTGTCTGAGATACCTAGGAACATCATGTTATGACAGTGCTGTAGATTCAATCCGTATCCACCGATGCGAACCTTGGTAATCAACGTCTGAACACTCTTATCAAAAAACCGACCAATATCCCGTATCTTGCTTTCCAGGGAGTCTGCGCCCTCGACGTTGACGCTATCGACCAGTTGCTTTTGGAGCAGCCGCCCCTCGTCGTTTAACCCGCACCAGACAACCCATTGCTCATCGGATTTGCCGATGATCTCCGCCGCCCGGTTGACTCGTTCCTCTGTTGTCATTCTTCGGGCCACCAACCGCCCCTCGACGCCAGCCATGCCGGTCACGAACAACCGCCCGGTGCAATTCGCGTAGGTTGTCTGGTCTACGTCCACGAAGATAGGCTCAACGTTCAGCGGCGGCAGATCATACCCGTTGCTTGGGAATCCCAGTTGGTCCGGCGTGGTGAACATCATGCACCATGTAGAAAGCCATTCATAAAACGCCTCGACTGCGTGGCCTTTCAATTCCCAATCACCATCACGGTTCACAAAGAAGGTCCCAAGCATCTCCCCACGGGCCATCAGGCTTAGGAATTCGGCATGGTTGCCCAGTTCTGTAACGTCATTAGGTGCGGGAGTTGCTGTGCAACAAAGCCGGTATTGCATATCCTGGTATTTTTGAATCAGTTTGGTGCGGGTCTTACCGTCCCATGATTTCAAAATGGACGATTCGTCTAGTACGATAGCGTCAATGGCCTCCGCGGGGAAATGGTCTACCATTTCGTAGTTGGTTACGTACAACCCCGGCCCATCCATATCCTCGGCGGTTCGTATATAGCTACAGGTCAGCCCAAATTTGCGGGCCTCATAGCGGGTCTGTTGGGCCACTGCCAGCGGCGCAACCACAAGCCCCCGGCCACCGATGCACCGGAGCCATTCAAGTTGCATGATAGTCTTACCAAGACCACAGTCCGCGAAGATAGCGCATCGCTCCCGCCCTACAGCCCAATGGACGATTGCCTCTTGGAAGTCAAATAAATGCATCCCTTCCCTCATAAATAAAAGCCGCCTGTGGACGACTCACCGCTGCTAGACAGTGAGCCGCTAGCAGACGGCTGTGATCTGATTCTACCATTCGGCCCCTGGCCGGTGTCAACGCTAGGCGGATGTGTGGGTTACTGTGACCTTTTGCATGGGCTGCCGAGTGAACTGAATCAGCTTGGAGTCCCCTTCAGCATCAGGCCAGGCAATCCGGTATTCCTGCAAACGATAGGCTCGTGCCCTGCCGTCCCCTTTGCCCAGGGTTTTCAGCATGTCCCACGCAACCCGATGGGCCTTGTCATACTCCAGTTTGAATTCGTGGAACCGTTCCATGGTACCGAGGTGTAGCAGCAATTCCCGATGTTCCGCTACGTCCAGAATAATCTCATCCATCTGGGTCTGGGGTTCCGCCCCAGTGCTTGCCCGTCCATTGCCAGGGGGGATGATCGGGTTGTTGGCGATATCGTCCTCTACGCCGTCCTCTACGCCGTCCTCTACGCCGTCCTCTGGCGGGTCAACCCTGGAGGGCGATGCGTCAAGGTCGGCCTGGGCGCTTACGAGGTCGCCCTCCGATTCGCTCGTTGTTATCCCTTCGGCCAACCTTTCGTTCTGGGCTACCGATTCGGCTTCCTCAATTTGACGGGCTACCTCCGGAAGGTAATACTTACCATCGACGGCAATCACGTACCCCTCCCTGGGTCTGGCATACCCCCTTGTACTTACACTGGTCATAGGTCCTCCCGTTCCTCACAATTTGGCGGTTCATCCGCCCGCCGGGACCGACGATTCTAAGTGACTTCCACCGGCAAGGGAGGCTACTCCCCGCTACAGGTTGC
>Ga0208182_1000402_pt1 | contig 31703 bp, 29 predicted proteins | sample MalvireepMed_906_FD_184248 | JGI IMG/M metagenome (GOLD analysis project Ga0208182, IMG submission 184248) | Marine viral communities from the Global Malaspina Expedition - Malaspina viral metaG DeepMed_906 (SPAdes) (version 2) | ecosystem: Environmental > Aquatic > Marine > Oceanic | place...
CGGTACCGCCGTCAACTACTACCTGATCGATGCCGACGGCACCGCCACCACGGCCGGTTCCGGTACTGCCATCGCGCTGACCAACGCCACCACCGATGCCCAGGTCGATGACATGATCCGCGTCGTTGACTCGATGCTGACGCAGATGACCGACGCCGCTTCGAACCTCGGTGCCGTTCAGAAGCGCGTCTCGATGCAGGAAGACTTCGTGGCCAACCTGATGGACTCGATCGACTCCGGTATCGGCCGTCTGGTGGATGCGGACATGAACGAGGAATCGACCCGCCTGAAGGCCCTGCAGACACAGCAGCAGCTCGGCATCCAGTCGCTGTCGATCGCCAACACCAACTCGGAAAACATCCTGTCGCTGTTCCGATAGGAAGCATGACATCCGGTGGCACTGTCAAAGTGTCACCGGTGCGATGAACCGAAAAGCCGCATCGTATGAGATGCGGCTTTTTTCATTTCAGAGCATGGCCGGGCTTTGACGGGCAGGACTGCGCAAACCAGTCAGGCGTAACGGATATCCATCCGATAGTGCGCATCTTCATGCATCCGCCAATAGGCGTCAGTGATCTGCCTGGTGAGCGGGCCGACAAGGCCCGAACCGACTGGCGCTTCACCGATCCTGGTCACAGGCATCACGCCGCCCGCAGTCGAGGTAACAAAGACTTCGTCCGCCGCCTTCAGATCATCGGGAGAAACATCGCGTGCAATACATTTGATCTGCATCGCGTTGCTCAGGTCAAAAATCGTCTGGCGGGTTATACCCATCAAGACGCCATGGTCCGGCGTGGAAATGGCACCGTCTTTCACAACGAAAACATTGAAGCCGGGTCCTTCGGCAATGTTTCCATGCGCGTCGAGAAGAATGGCAGTTTCCGCCCCCTGCTCATAGGCGGCATAAAGGCCCTTGATCAAATCCAGCCAATGATAATTCTTCACCGTCGGATCAACCGACGCCGGGGGTATGCGGACCAGATCGGTGATTGCGGCGTGCAGACCCCGGCGCATCTGCTCGGGATTGGCAACCGAGCCAAAGGGAATGGCAAAAGCGATAAAGCGGTTGGTGGCGTCGCGCGGGTCGCGGCTGAATGTCGGTGACGTCCCCCGGGTGCAGATGAACTCGACATAGGAATTCTGCAGGCCGGACAGAGCCACGCAGTTGTGCAGGATATCGATCACCTCCGCGCGATCATGGGGGATCGACATGTGCAGCTTTTCCATTCCGGCGAAGAAGCGGTCGAGATGGTCATCAAGTCGGAAAAATGCGCCTTTCCAAACATGCACCACGTCGTAGGTCGCATCCGAATGGAGAAAGCCGTTGTCCAGCACGGATATTTTCGCCTCGGAGATGGGCAGGTACTGACCATCCATGAAGGCGATGCCGGGAGGGAAAACCGAGGGATCGGAATGCCTGAAGGACAGGGCGGGCAATCTGCGCATCTGCTTCAACTCCATTTGACAGGGTGGCAGTTCAAACCGGGTGTCGCAGACGGCTACAAGCGAATCGTGCGATCATCAACCAGCTGGCGCTACAACCCCGGGAGCGGAGCCGGAACAGAGTGCCCAGGCCGTAAAACCGGCCAACGACCAGCACGGCTGCTCAGAACGACGGCGGCTTGAGGCCGTGGGCGCGCATGGCGGCGGTGACGGTGTTGGCCATCAGCATGGCGATGGTCATCGGGCCGACGCCGCCGGGGACCGGAGTGATGGTGTCTGCCACTTCTGCGCACTCGTCGAAGGCGACATCGCCGACCAGCCGGGTCTTGCCTTCACCGCGCTCGGGTGCGTCGATGCGGTTGATGCCGACATCGATCACCGTGGCGCCGGGCTTGACCCAGTCGGCCTTGACCATGCGCGGGCGGCCGACGGCGGCGACCAGAATGTCGGCATTGCGGCAGACGCCGGCGAGATCCCTGGTGCGCGAGTGGGCGGTGGTGACGGTGGCGTTGGCGGCCAGCAGCAGCGCCGACATGGGCTTGCCGAACAGGTTGGAGCGGCCGATGACGACGGCGTTGAGGCCGGAGAGATCGGGGCCGTGGGTCTGGCGGACAAACAGCATGGCGCCTGCAGGTGTGCAGGAAATCAACCCGCCATCGAGATCTCCCGTCATCAGCTTGCCGGCATTGACCACGTGCAGGCCGTCGACATCCTTTTCCGGCCGGATCGACTGGATCACCGGGTCGGACTCGAGATTGTCCGGCAGCGGCAGCTGCACCAGGATGCCGTGAATTTCGGGATCTTCATTGAGTCTGGCGACCAGCGCCTCGAGCTCGGCTTGCGTGGTTTCGGCAGGCAAGGTGTGCTGCACCGACTTGAAGCCGCACTGCTTGGCCATGCGACTTTTCGACGAAACATAGACATGGGAGGCCGGGTCATCGCCGACGATGATCACGGCCAGGCCCGGACGGGTCCCGGTCTGGGCCTCCAGCGCATTGCTGGCCGCGCTCACCTGTTCGATCACGCCTGCCGCAACAGCCTTGCCATCAATCACCTTCGCCATACCCAATCCTTCTCGATCTGTTGCCTGCCCCGAAAATTGCCCCTCGAGGCTACCGGCCTGCGCGGACCCTACGAGACCAAACGCAAAGGCCGATAGCTTCTTTGCGTCCTCTGATGTCAAAATTCAAGCTTGGAAGGCGTCAGGCGCTGCGGCGGGGCGCTGCGTAACCGTCGATCCGGGAGCGCAGCTCGTTCATCTCGCGGCGGATCCTGTCGACCTGCTCATTGCTGACAGGCGGCTCGGTCCGGGCCGGTTCGGCGACGGGTGCTGCTTGCGCGGGGGGTGTTGCAGCCGGAACCGGCTGCAGTGGTGCCTGGTGATAGGCTTGTGCCGGTGCCGGAGGGAGCGGTGCCGGGTAATATTGCGGCTGAGACTGCACTGGCGCGGGCTGCGGCGGATAGGCCGGATGGAACTGGTGCGGCTGGACAGGCATCATCTGCGGCTGAAGCACGGAATAAGCCGCTGTGGCAGCATGGTTACCCACAGGCGCGGCGTAGCCGGGATGAACCAGCGCATAGGGATCCGCCACAGGTCCGTGATGCGAGGCCGGGAAATGGCTCGGCTGGGGCTGGTGAACCGGATGGTAGGCGGGCTGGTTCGGGTAAAGTGCCTGGGCCGGGTAGATTGGCTGCGCGGGGGCTGCCAAGCCGGGGTGGGCTTGAAGTTGGAAATGCGGCTGCGGCTGATAGGGCGTCTGAGCCTGCGCGGGGTAAGGTTGCCCCACCGGTGGAACGGCATGCGCCTCCGGCGCGGCAGCAACAACCGGTGCCGGTGCTGTGACGTGGGCATGGGCGCCTGAGGCGGGCTCTTGCCCGGCAGCCTGCGCCCGGGGGGCTTCAACAGCCGGTGCGGGTTTCTGATCGCTTGCGGTGTCCTGTGCTCCATGATCGTCCGCTTCGGACAGGATCCTCGCCGCGGCCCGGAGCCATGCCGGTCTGGCGGCTTGCCGGGCAGCGGTTTTGTCCGGTGTCCTTGCGGAGGCGGACGGAGCAGCCTCGCTGGATGGGGCCGACCCGCGTGTCCCGGAAGCCTCGGTCCTGGCCGATTTCGGGCGAAGAAAGCCGGTGCGTACAGGATCGGAATGCACCGGTACCGCGACCTCGGAGTCAAGGGCCTGCGGTTCGAACTTGCCGGAGCGTTCCTCGACGGGCGCAGTTTCCATCCGGGCATGCCCCCCTGCGGCGGCGCTGGCACGAGCGCCGGAATACAGGCCTGATGCGGGTCCGACCGGGACGTTGTCACGACCGCCGAACATGTCCTCATCCCGGCCGGGGCCGGCATGACGGCCCGGTCCGCCGGGAGGCGTCCGCGGACCCGGGGCCGGCGGATGTGGATAGCCGCCGAAGGGCGATCCCGGATAGCGATTTTGCGATTGCGCGCTGTTGTAGGCGCGGATGCTTTCGACCGCGCCGACCAGCAGGGCCAGACCGAGGCCCGCGAACAGACCCGCCATCATTCCACCAATGGCGATGATCTTGCGGGACGGCCCCATCGGCTGGATCGGTGCTTCGGCCGGGGAGATGACGCGGACATTGCGCGTCGACAGGTTGGAACGCTCGCTGGTTTCCCGCGAGCGGGTGAGAAAGGCCTCGTAGATGCCGCGGGTGGCATTGGCCTTGCGCTCGAGCTCGCGCAGGGTGACCAGTTCCACCGACTGATCCATGGCGCGGCTCTTGGCAATGGCCATCTGGCTGGCCAGTTCCTGCTCGGTCTCGACAGCGCGTTGCAGCTCGGTCTGCGAGCTGGCGACAATGCGGCGCAACTCGGCGCTGATTTCATTGGTGATCGTCTCGAGCGACTGCATCGCGGCGATGTATTGCGGGTGACGCGGACCGAGCCGGGTGGCCAGCGATTCCGCGTTCGACTTGGTCTGGGTGTACTGCTTGCGCAGCTCGCTGAGATTGGTCGACAGCAGCTCTTCGGGAAACGCCCCGGACAGGACATCGTCGATCTTGACCCTGGCCAGATTGTCGGCCTTGACCCTTATGCCGACCTTCATGGCGCGGGCATTGGCGAGCTGATCGCTCAGCGCCAGGATTTCCTTGTCGTCGATATATTGACCGCCAACACCGACCAGACCGTTTTCAGCCTTGAAGCGTTCGACTTCGCGCTCGGCGGCATCGAGGTCCGAACGCAGGGAGTTGAGCCGGGTGTCGATGGATTCCGACGTCCGTTCCAGCAGGCTGGACTGCGCCTGACCTTCGGAATCGAGATAGGTCTCGACGATCTGGTTGGCGATCAGCGCGGACTTCTCCGCATCGCGGGTATCCACGCCGACAATGATCACGAAGGTCTTGGCATCACGGAAAACCGACAACGCGTCCCTGAGATTGTTGAGCGCCTTCTGCTCGCCTTCATCGGCAGCGGATTTGCCGGTGAAGAGCTCCCGGATCAGCGACACGCCACCGCTGATGCCGCCCGCGGAGAGGGAGCCGTTGAACTCCGGATCGCGGTCCAGCCCGAGATCGACGATGACCTTTTCGAGCACGCTGGTGGAGGACAGGATCTGCAGCTGGCTGTCGGTGATCGCCAGCATGGCTTCGGTCGAAAGCTGCTGGTTGCGGATGTCATCCTCGGTGACGCGAATCTCGCGCGGGTCAACGAACAGACGGCTTTCGGCATAATACTTGTGCGGCGTCGACAGCGCCATGAGCACACCGATCACCGCTCCGGCCACCGTCGCCGCGCCAATCAGGCGGCGGAAGCGCCAGACGGCGGATATCAGGATCGAGGCATCAAGCAATGGACGCGTGTCATCGGTGAAGTGAGCACCGCTGGACGCCGCATGCCAGTGGTAGTGATCGTCGCGGGACCGGTCGTCCCTGCGGGGATGACGCTCATGGCGGGGATCCGGATCTTGCACAGGCTCCGGTTCAGCCGCCCGTTGCGGAGGCATGTCCGTTTGCCGGCCCGCCTCCGGGTTTACGTCGGACGCGGCCTGCTGCTGTTCGCCGGAGCCTTGCTGGTGTGGCCCGGGCTTCTCATCCGGCGCGATGGTGCCGATGAGCCGGGCGATCCTGTCGCCGAACTTCTCGCGACCTGCGGTGCCCGGTCCAGCCGTCTTTCCCGACGGAGGCTCGGCAGCTACTGCCGGCGCGGGTTCATTGGCCGGTGCCGAGGCGAGCACAGACTCCGGAACGCGGCCGGGTGCGTCATTCCGGGATGCGGCAAACCGCGAGGTTGAAACCCGCGCAGAACGGCTCGGCGCCGACAGGATGGAGGGTGCGGCCCTCGACCGGCCAGCCGGCTGCGGTGCGACAGGCTGCTCAGCCCTTGCCGCGCCGGTGTCACGGGCGTGATCGAGCAACGATCCGCGACCGCCGCGGGGTCTCCTGTCATCCGTTGAATCGCTCATATCCGGCTTTGGCCGCCCTAATTGGCAAGATTGTCGACTTCGTTAAGACAAGCTATAAATTCATGGGTAACAAAAGGTTAATTTCGATCGAAACAGATCGAATCTCGCCTTTTATTCGGTGAATTAGAATATTCTTACGCTGAAACGGATCACGACAAAACCGGCCGGTGATGGCCGTTTCGAACCTCGGATTAACATATTCCCCGTATCATTTGCCGGATGAAACGACTGGTGCGCCCGCTGCATTCGTCTCCCCGGAATGGTACCCGATGATTGTTCGACTGAAAAACCTCGCCAGCGCCAACGGCGCCCTCATCCGTGCTTACCTGTCCATGGTCGGCGGATCGGCTGGACGGCTGGTGATTTCGCTTGTCTATTTCATCGCCATTGCCAACACCCTGTCGATTGCCGAGTTCGGGCTTTTCGCCACCGCCTCGGCCTGCGGCATCATGCTGTCGCGGCTGCTTGCCTTCGGCTTCGTGTCGCCGCTCTACCGGATCGCAACGGTCAAGACCCGCCTGCTGGGGGTCTATACGGCGGGCTTCCTGGGAGGGCTGGTGGCCTCGGCGCCCGTGATCGCGCTGGCCGCCTGGTTGACCCACCTGCTCGTCTTCGCCGACCAGATGGCGCTCACGACCTTCGCCAAGATCATTGTTGCGGAGGTCCTGTGCTGGCGCATCATGGAGATCGCGGTGATTGTCAGCTACGGCACGAACCGTTTCGGCTCCGGATCCGTGCTGGTGGTGGTGGCGACCTTGCTCAAGACCATTGCCGCAGTGCTGTTTGCCTGGCTGGCAGATGGATCGCTGGAAAGCTGGGGCTGGTATTACCTTGCCGCCAACGGCCTGTCGGCGTTTGTCGCGGTGGTGTTCTTCTATCCCCGGGTCCGGCTGCGCTGGAAGCTTGAACTCTACACGCGGCGATGGGTCGATGCCGTCTCCGTGGCGGGCGCGGAGGTACTGTTTTACATCCAGTCGGAACTCGACAAGGTGCTGGTGCTATCGCTGGGCGGCCCCGAGACGGCCGGGATCTACGCCATCATCATGCGGCTGGTCGACCTGACGGCCCTGCCCGTGCGCGCCTTCCTGACCGTGCTGACCCAAAGGCTAATGCGCACCTCGGCGATGCTCAATGAGCTGAAGAACCGTTTTTTGCTGGAAGGTGCGGTGGCTTCCGTCTCGACGGCGGGGCTTCTGGGCATGGCCGGCTTCCTGTGGCTGTTTCCCAATGCCCTGGGCAAGAATGTATCGGTGGCCGCACCGCTGCTGATCTTCGTTGTGCTGGTTCCGGCATTCCGGAACCTGATCGAGTACCATTCGGAACTTCTCTATGCGACCGGACGGACCGTGGTGCGGATGCTGATCTTGGCGTCATTGGGGACCATGAAGGCGCTGTTGCTCGCCTACATACTGGGATTGCACACCGATGTCGTGATCTGGGTGGAACTGCTCAACGTCGCGTTCTTCGTGCTGTACCTGCTCTCGGCACTGTTGACCTATCGCGCGCTTCGCAGCATCAAAAAGCGGCCTATCTGACAGGTCGAGGTGGCGGTGCGCGGCGGATCAGGGCGTGACCGAGAAGGCCAGCCGGCGGATTTCGGAAATCGGATGATTGACGAAGGACTGGATGCCGATGGCAACCTGCCCGGGCTTCAGATCATCCATGAAGGCCTTCAGACCTTCCAGCGTTTCGGGATGGGCCTCGCGGTCCCAGAGCACGTGGCACAGCGCCTGGCCGGAACGGGTGTGGCCTTCGCCGGCGAGCACCTCATCGACAAAGCGGCCGTAGATCGTGCATTCGGAAATGGCGCGTGACGAGATCAGCGCGCGAACCCAGTTGCGGCCCGAGACCCTTTCAATGTGCTCGAGCATGGCGCGGGCGGTATCGACCCGCCAGCCGATGAAGGTGTTGATGTAATCAGGCGATGGCGCGACCGCTGCCGGCACATCGAGGAGCTTGCCGGCATGGGCAAACCATTGGCGGTGCTCGGTCATCTGCTGACTGACCCCTGCATCAACCCGGTACATGCACATGTTTCCGTCCGTCCACAGATCCGATGGATCGTAGGGGCGAACCATCACCACATCGGAATCGACCGACAGCAGCATGTCGGCATCGATGTGGCGGGCCAAGGCCATGCGGCGGATCTGCTGAGCGTGCCAGCCACGCAGCGGGACCGAGAACGGGCTGAGCCAAAGGCGGCGGCGGCCAAGGCTCGCGGGGTCGGGGAAGGACCGCAGCCACCAGGGGAAGAGATCGGCTTCGCTGACCACGGTGCGGCGAGGCCCTTCGAGCGGCCTGAACAAGGCGACATCGGCCGGTTCAACCAGTAGGTAGTGGTGCCAGTCTCCTGCCAGAAACCGGTCCAGGCTTTCGCACATCAAGCGACAGCGTTCGAGATCGGCGGACCAGGACGCGGTCATAACAGCAGTCTTCATGGCAGTTCCGCTTGGTTCGCGTCGGTAGCCGAGATCGGCAGTTGTCAGGCAGGCAGCCCGGTCTTACGACCTGCTCCGGACAGCTTGTAACGCAGCAGGTGACACAGGAAAACAGGGTTTCCAAGAATGTAGCGGCGCCAGAGCCGCGATGGCTCGAGAGCGAGGCGCCAGACCCATTCGAGCCGCAGATCGCGGAAGATCCGCGGCGCGCGCGGGATGGCCCCGGACACAAAGTCAAACAGCGCACCGACTCCAAAGACAACACGGCCGTGGCCCTGCCTGATATTGCTGTCGATCCAGATCTCCTGTGACGGGCTTCCCAGAGCGATCAGGGTTACATCAGGGTCGATTGCCGAAAGATCCGCAAGCACTTGCGCACTGTCGGACTGATCAAAATAGCCGTCCGAGACGGGAAAGAACTCATGCCAGGGGGTCGCGGCCTTGAAATTGCTGACCGCACGCTCAAGGACTTCGGGACGCGCACCGATGAGCGCCACCTTGAGAGGTCGTTCCGTGTGGACGAGAAGCGCCGGAACGAAATCCGTTCCGTTCAGGTTTGCCGGAAAGGCACTGCCATGAAGCGCGCGCGACGCAATGTCGACGCCTACACCATCGGGCAGCACCTCGGACTTGCTGAGACCCTGGCGGTATCGCGGATCACGCATGGCAAGATTGGTATTGTTGGCATTGAGGAAATTGAAGATCCGCTGTGGACCATTTCCGTCAATCACGCGGTTGAGCTCTTCGAGCGCCTGGGACCATTCCAGAGCAGCGACCCGAATCCCCATAATGTCGCGATGTTGACAGTTTTCCATTGCTGGCATGGTAACTCCGAACACTCTCACCAGAACCGGGCTTTCCGTTCCGGGCACCCTGCAAACCGTGTTAGCATTTTCTTAACTCGTGGACAGCCGCATTCCACAAATGCAGTTAAGGACCTGATTTACCTTTTGTTAACCATGTGATCGAGACCGCTCGACAAGGCTCTCTTGAGGCCATCAAGCTGAAGCGCATGGAAACTGCGGCCATCCCTGTCCAGCGGTTCCCCGGCACGAGAGCGCCCGACCAGATCGATCAATGCAGAGGCAAAAGCCGCGGGATCATCGGCCACCGCGCAATTGTCCGGCTTGACCGAAATGCCGCGCAGGGCACTTGTGGTCGCGACCGACGGAAGCCCCATCTCGAAGGTCTCGATGGTCTTGAGCTGGACACCGGTGCCGGTGCGCGAAATCAGCGGTACGACACTGCAGGATTCAACGAAGGCGCGGGCATCCGGCACACGGCCAAGGAACGAGACATTGTCCGGGGCCCTGGGCGGATCGGCGCCGATGCCTCCGGCGATTGCAATCCGGAAGTCCGACGGCAGCAGGGGCGCAATCTCATCGAGGAACCAGTCGAGGCCAGCCCGGTTGGCAGCCCAGCTCCAGGAGCCGATCATGCCAGCATCATAGACCGGTGCACGGACCGCAGCCGCCGGCGGCGGTGCCACCGAGGTTACCAGCGGCAGGACAGTGGAACGGTCGGGTGTTGCGACGCCGAGCGCCGCCCGGTCAGCGTCGGCAAGGGTGAAGACATGCTCCGCCATGGCACAGAGCCTGCTTTCCAGACCGGAGAGCAGGCGTGCATCGCGATCATACAGAAAACGGGTCAACAGGTTGGCGGCATTGCGGGCGTTGTCCGCGGCGCTGGCGGCCTCGACATTGTGGGCGACAAAAACGGAGGGAAAGGCTTCGAAGAAATCGCTGAAGGCCCCGGGAAGCTGGACCGAGTTGAGGATCAGCCCGTCCAGTGGCGCCAGCGCCGAGACCGCATCGCGGATCTGGGACAGGGATACCGCATGCATCTTGGCCACCGAAACCGGTTCGCCATGGAAGAAGGCATCCTTGAGCCAAAGCGCCTTCTGGCCCTTGCCGACACGGGCATTGGTGACTTCCAGCTGCCCGAGCAGGCTGGTGTGGTCCGGCTCGGCCGGGGCGTGGCCGGCTTGCAGGAAGCCCAGAACCGAAACCCTGTGACCGAGTAATCGCAACGCATCGACGATCACGCGGTTGGCAATGTCGTAGCCCGAAGAAGGGTATTCGACCGGGACCAGGGAGGAAATGAAGACGAGATGCATATCTGTTCCGTTTCGATAATGGCCAGACCATAGCGCGATCGCTTGAAAGCCCGGTTAAACGCCTGATTCAAATGCCAAGTGTCAGCTTCAGGTATTCTTCAGAATCCTGTGCTTGGATGCAGGGTGCAACAACCGGATATCCATGATGACGCCAGACCCTGCCTTCGTTTCCGAGCATGCCCGCTCAGCGGACCTGAAGCCGGACCGTATCCGCGTCGTGATCACGCTGCCAACATTCCGCCGCCCGGATCACCTGGTCATGACGCTGGACTCGCTGCAGGCGCAGGGCCTTGGCGACGACACCGCCGTCATCGTGATGGACAATGACGCCGAGGGGCTGCAGGGCGCCCATGCTGCGGCCGACTGGCTGACAAGCTCGCGGCTCAAGGGTATCGCCATCGTGGCGCATCAGCGCGGCAATTGCCATGCCTACAATGCCGGCTGGGAAACCGCCCTTTCGGAGTTTCCCCGGCTGACCCATGTGGCGGTGATCGACGACGATGAAATCGCCGGGCCGGACTGGCTGGCCGGGCTGATGAAGGTCGCCCTGAAGACCGGCGCCGACCTGGTGGGCGGGCCGCAGATACCGGTGTTTGCCGACAAGGCACTGGACGGCTGGCGCAAGCACCCCGTGTTCACGCCGCATTACGACAAATCCGGGCTTGTTCCGATCCTCTATTCATCCGGCAACGTGCTGATCTCGCGGCCGGTGCTGGACATGATGCCAAGGCCGTATCTCGACCCTGCCTTCAACTTCATCGGAGGCGGCGACAGCGACTTTTACCGCCGCGCCAAGGCACGCGGATTTGCCTTCGGCTGGAGTGCCGAAGCAGCCGTCATGGAAACGCTGCCATCGCGGCGGGCCGAATTTTCATGGCTCAACGCACGCTCGCTCAGAAACGGCGCGATCTCGGCAATCCTCGAGAAACGGCAATGGCCCGGGATTCCAGGCCGGGCCAGGACGCTGGCCAAATCACTGGCGCTGCTGGCCGCGGCCCCGCTGCGCGGCGTACCGCTCGGGCTGAGAACCGGTTCGGCCGTGATCGGGCTCTACCACATCCAGGTCGCCGTAGGACGGTTGATGGCCGAGTTCGGGCTGGTCAACGAACAGTACCGGAATCCGGAAAGCAACTGACAGGCGCCAGCTGGAAAGCCGCGAGACTGCATTACCGCTGCGAGGTCACTGCGACGGTGCGGTCGCCGCAGGTTTCGACGGTGCCGAGACGGTCGGGTTGTTCTTGAGCGAACGGCCCTGTTGCACATTCGACCGGATATCTTCCTTCGACAGGAAATCGATCTGTTCGACGATCACGTCATGGAACAATTCCTCGCCGACCCGTTCGTTGAGGGTCTGGCGGATATGGGTCTTGAAGGCTTCGAGATCGAACACGTCAACATCGGGGAAATCGATGACCGGCTCGCCGACCAGCGCCGTGTAGAGCGCATCGGTGATCAGCTCGTTGACCGGAACGGTGAGCTTTTCGATCTTGAGCGGATCGACCGTGTAGGACAGGCGCGTCAGGAAGTACCCCTGGACCGCGCCGCTCGAGATCACCGGGATCGATGCCACTTCACCGCGGATGGTTTCGAGGCCGCCAAACATGGCCGGTTCCGGCTCGACGCTTTCCTCCTTGTTGGAAATCTGCACCGAAAAATAGACCGAGCCCAGCGCGACGGCACATATCCAGACACCGATCGCAAGCGTTTTGATCATGACAGTTCGGTAGCCCTGAACTGAGCTTCGGAATAGGTCCCGTCGGCTTCAGAGGCGGCGACGGTTTCCTTGATCATCTCGGCAATGTCGCGAACCGCTTCCATATGCGCCTTGACCTTGAGACTGTTGATCTGCAGCTTGCCGCGGACCGTCTCGAGGTGCTCCTTGTGCTCGGGCTCGAGCGCAACAGGACGGCTGCCGCTGAACAACATTGTCATGTCGTAAAGACAGCGGCTCTTGATGGAGTTGGACCGGACGAGGTCGAAATTCGGATCGCTGCCGATGGCAGCATTCTCGGCATCGACGACTGCTTCAAGACGAGACAGGACGCCGTTAATACGATGATCGTGTGAATTCAGGTCGCTCATGCTGTTTGGTGCCCCTGGCTGGATTTGGCTGTCGTGTCTGTGGCTTCATCGGAACCGGCAATGTCTGCCAGGATCCGCTTCTGGAAATCATTGGTCATGCTGGCTGCGCGGTTGGTCAGGTTGTCATCCTGGGAGGGACTGATGGTGACCCCCTCACCCGCCATCCGCGCCGCAATACCGATGCCGCCGCCCTTGGCCAGCGCCGCACCGAGCTGTTCGGCCATCATGCCCTTCCAGATCTCACCGGCGGTTCCCTTGCCGTAGAGCTGCTCACTGTCCTTGGGCAACATGTCGCCGATGAAACTCTGCAGGATCATCGCTTCAAAGCGCTGATAGGTCTCGAGCGTCTTGCCGGGTGCGGCACCGCCGGTGGCAGCAGAGACGGAAATGGCTGACGTATCGGAGGACGCGAGCAACTGGTGCTCGAAGGCAGGCGTCGCCGCCGCGCGCTCCGACTTGCGTGCAGATGCCGCTTCCAGCATGGCTTCAGCCCGCTGTGCCACGGCAGGATCCGCCGCCTTCACGACATCAAGGATAATATCGGTTGCTGTTTGTATGGACAAAGAGCTCGCCTCGCAGAAACTGACCGGAAATGATCGATGTCACATTGTCCTACGAAGCTTACGCTGGCCTTGCGCGACGTTGCCCGGCGTCGGGATCAGGCCCTTAAAAACAACCGGCCATGCCCCGGATACCCGGCGCGGGAGAGTTTGGCCGGTCGCCGTGGACTTGTCGGCCTCAGTAAGACCCGCTTGTCTTGATGGTGCTGTCGAGGAGGTCGAACAGGCTCTCGTCGGCGGCCAGACGGTCTTCCGCCTGTGTTGCCTTTTCGGCGTGATCGGACAACCGGTCAGCCTTGGTCTTCTCCGTCAACATCCGGCGTTCCTGCACCTGTATGGCGCCGGTCAGCAATTGCGACCTGGCTGACAGCCTCTGAAACCGCTGGGCATATTGATGCGACATTGCCGCGTGGATGGGATTGAATGAACCGACGGCGTGGACCAGCGCCTCCTGGGTGGCATCGGTCTCCGCCTGAGCGCTCAGGGTCAGAGACAGCTCGTGCTCGGCCATGCGCTCGACCTGTCGCTGAACACGAACCAGACGGGCCAGTTTTTCCGAGCGCGATGTCGACATGTCAGATCAACCTCGAGAACAGGTCGGCGAAACCATCGGTAAACAGGGTGAAGAAGGTGTTGGAGCCGAAATAGAGCAGAATAAGCCCGCCGGCGAGAATGAACGGAATCGAGATGAAGTAGACCGGAATCTGGGGCGCAAGCTTGTTGACCATGCCGATCGAGAGATTGAAGATCAGCCCGTAGGCGAGAAACGGGCTGGCCAGCCTGAGCACCAGCATGAAGGCGTTGGCAAGCGTGTCGGTCAGCGTCATCAATGCCATTCTCGGCTCGAAACCGGTGGACATCGGCATGAACCCGTAAGAGCGAACCAGAGACGCGATGATCATGTGGTGGAAATCGGTCAGAAACAGGATGAACAGGGCTGTGAAGGTGATCAGCGAAGTCAACTGGCCTTCGGGCTCGTTTTCGATGACGCCGCCGCCGGGCGACGAGTTGAAACCGATCGCCATGGACATGGCGGTGCCGGCATACTGAAGCGAAACGACGATGAAACGGGCCACCAGGCCAAGGGTGACCCCGATGAACATCTCGGCACCGACCAGCAGCACATAGGAGCCGCCGCCGCCCTGGACGTTCGGATAGATGGTGTCCCAGAGGGTGGGAAGCAGCGCCATGGAGACGGCCACCGCGAGGAACAGACGGATCTGAAGCGGAACGCGAAAGCTGGAAAACCCCGGCAGGACCATGAAGCATCCACCGATCCGGCAGAACGCCAGAAAGAGGGCAAGCACGGTCCCTTCGGGGTCTTCGATCACGAGATCGAGCCGAGAAGCTTGATCTCGATACCCTTCGCGATCTCGACGTGCGACAGCACCGGCAATGTTGCAAAAATCCGTTCAACGATCATCCGCACATATGGCCGTGAGTCGGGCGAAGTTACCAGTACAAAAGGAATGCCCTTGTCCATATGTTCACGGATAACCTTGGTGGCTTCCTCGGAGAACTCCTCAAGCATGCGCGGATCGATGTCGAACTCGATGACCTCGCCCTTGGGATCGCGCTTGAGCGCCTGGTGGAATGCGAGGTCCCAGCGGTTGCCCAGCCGCAGCACATTGAGCTGGCCGTTGCGCGCGATGTCGCCGCAAAGCTGCTGCGCCATGCGGATGCGCACGTGCTCGACGATCTGCTCGGTCTTGCGCACATGTGGCGCCAGTTCGGCAACGGCCTCGAGAATGAGATGCAGGTTGCGGATCGAGACTCGTTCCGCAAGCAGCAGCTTGAGCACGGCCTGGAAGCCGGAATAGGTCAGGTGCGAAGTGCAGATCTCGTCGGCGAGCTTGCGATACTCGGGATCGAGCCGGTCGATGAGGATCTTCATGTCCTTGTAGGACAAGAGCTGCGGCAGGTTGTTGCGGATCACTTCGGACAGATGCGTCAGCACAACAGAGACGTTGTCAATCGGCTGGAAGCCCTCGCGCTTGAGATCCTCGCCGAAGCTCTCGGGGACCGACAGGGCCGGAAGGCCGAAGGCGGGCTCGCGGATCTCGTCGCCGGGCAGTGACGGACGATGGCTGCCGGCAAGAACCACCAGAAGCTCGCCGACCCGGAGGTCGTTGGCGGCAACCGTGGTTCCGTGGATGCGGATATGGTAGCTCTTGTCCTTGATCGAGATGTCGTCGGTGACCTTGATCTCGGGGACAACAAATCCGTACTGGGTGGCGAACTTCTTGCGCATCTTGGCGACGCGGAAGGCCAGTTCCTCGTGGCTGCCGAGAAGCTTGGTGGCGACCTGTTTGCCCAGCACCAGTTCGATCTCGGCAGTCTTGAGGATCGACTTGACCGAATCCTTTTCCTTGTCTTTCTCTTCCTGCTCGGTGCGGTGAACTTCCTGCGCCTCGGCACGGGCCTTCTGATCGCGCTGGCGCGGAATGATCCAGCTGCCGAATGCCATGCCAGCTCCCAGGATCGTGAAGGGGAAGAATGGCAGACCAGGCATCAGGGCGAGCAGGAAGAGCAGACCGGAGGCTGCGAACAGCGCGCGCGGATAGCCGCCGAGCTGATCGATCACGGCCTCGTCGGTGGAACCGAGCTGGCCGCCGCGCGAGACCAGAAGGCCTGCTGCGAGCGAGACGATGAGCGCCGGGATCTGGCTGACCAGACCGTCGCCGACCGAAAGCCGCACGAAGACATCGGCGGCTTCGCCGATCTGCATGTCATGCCGCGCGTAACCGATGATGACACCACCGAACATATTGATGCCGGTGATCAGAAGACCGGCGATGGCATCGCCGCGAACGAACTTCGAGGCACCATCCATGGAACCGAAGAACGAGCTTTCCTGCTCAAGTTCCCGGCGCCGGTCATGCGCCTGCTTGTCATCGATCATGCCGGCGGAGAGGTCGGCGTCGATGGCCATCTGCTTGCCGGGAATGGCATCAAGGGTAAAACGGGCGCCGACTTCCGCGATACGGGTGGCGCCCTTGGTGATGACGATGAAGTTCACCGTCACCAGAATCAGAAACACGATGACGCCGATGACGAAATCGCCGGACATCACCATCTGCGAGAAACCGCCGATCACCTCCCCTGCCGCATCGGGGCCAAGATGGCCTTCGGACAGGATGACGCGCGTCGTCGCGATGTTGAGCGACAGCCGCATCATCGTGGCAATCAGCAAAATGGTCGGGAAGGACGAGAAATCGAGTGGTCGCCTGATCCAGAGGGCCACCATCAGGATCAGAACGGAAAACGCGATGGAAAACGCGAGCCCTACATCGATGAGGAAAGCCGGAATTGGCAGGAACAGGATGGAGAGGATGACGACGATGCCAAAGGCAAAGCCCATGTCCTTTCCCTGAAAACCTGTCTTCTGGATCGCCAGCGCTTGCGGGTTGGCCATGTTTTCGGAGCTCCGGAGCACAGCGCAGGCATCATGCCCACGCAATAGGTCACCGCGACCCTAGTGGGCGAAGCTTGCGCGAAGATGGCAGGGTGAATAATGGCTGTGTTTCTGACGTGGATCAGAAAGCATCCGGGCGGCGAACCGGTTGCGGTCAGCCGGAGCCGCTGCCGGTGAAACCGGGCATGCCGCCCGGCCGGGAAACGACGACGGGACGCGCCGCGTCACCTTATGACGGCTTAGGGAACGCGCCTTAGAAACCGGTTTCTATTCGCTGGAAGACAATGTCGGTGAATGTCGAAATCTGCGCCCCGACGAAGGGCGCAGAGACAGCGACGGTCACGAGGATGGCAACGATCTTTGGAACGAAGGTCAGGGTGATTTCCTGAACCTGGGTCAACGCCTGGATGAAGGCGATGCCGACCCCGACGAACATGGCAACGAAGACCGCCGGGCCCGAGCAGACAAGCACGGTCCAGATCGCTGTCTGCACAATATCTAGGGCGTCGGCTTCATTCATCTTAGCTGATCGTCACACCTGCACTGATCACAACCTGCTCGCCGGTTTTCAGCAGAGCCATCAGGCCGTCAGAATATACCTTTACCTGTTCGATCTCGCCAGAGATAGTGCCATCTGCACTGGTCAGCGTCCGTCCGATCATCGAGCCAGCCTGACTGAGGGTCGAGGACTGCAACAGGTTTTCCAGGTTCTTGTTGGTCTGGATGGTCTGTTCCACCTGGCTGAAGGTTGCCAGCTGGGCAATCTGCTCGGTCGCATCCATGGGCTCGGTGGGATCCTGGCTCTTCATCTGCTGGACCAGCAGGGTCAGGAAAGTATCGTAATCGAGCGTGGCCTTCTTGGCCGCGGTATCAGCAACAGAACCTGCTGCTGCCGTGCTGGTTGAAACGGGGCTTACGTCCATGGCGCCAACTCCTTGCGAATCTGTTCGATCGTGCCGGCCGACATGCCAGCGGTATCGAGGATCTTCTCTTCGATGGGATAAAGCGCCCGGATGGCCTTGAGGGCTTCGAATGCCCGGCCCTGGGTGACCATTCCATCGATGTGCTTGAGTTCGGTGAGAACTTCCTCGTTCTTGAAGCAGGTCAGCAGCATGACAACCGATTTGCGGAACATGCTCATGGCCTGCTCTGCCCCTTCCGGGTTGATCAGCATCATCTGGACGATGAAGTAGAGCTGTTTGAGAGGCGTGGTGGCCTGCTCGGGCTGAAGCACATGGTTTTCCAGCAGGAAGGTCACATCATTGAGGAACTCGAGAGCAACCTTGCGGTCGACTCGGAGCACGGCCCCGTTGATGAAAATCCGTTCGCCTGCCTTGAGAGAAATGCGCAGAGAGCTTTTCATTTCAATCCGTCCCTGATGATGACCGAGATATCAATGATCCCCTGGAAATTGTCGGATTGACGTTTCCGGATGCTCTCTGATTCCTTGATGATCCATATGCCTATCGAGATGAGGTTTGCACGAAGCTCCTCAGCCAATTGATTGTCGGGGGATGCCAGATCTTCGACAAATCGCACCCACAGACGGCTACAAAAATAAACCGCCTCAACCGCTTCGCGGGATTCAAGACCGTTGGTCTTGGCCGCTTGCAGCAGCGAAATTGAATGATTGATCGCCTCTCGCTCGCGTTCGCGTGCTTCGGCAACACCATCCTCCTGAACATCCGCGTAGGAAAATTGGTACATTCAGACGCCCTTCATGTTTGTCCATTTGCGCCCGGGAACTCCGGACCATGCTGCTACAAATAGTTCATCAAGCTCATTTGCTGGATCCGGGACGTGAGCGTGTAGGACGCCTCGACCTGGGCCAACAATGAATTCATTCGCGTGGACGCCTCGTAAGGATCCACACCTTCCACATCGCCCAAATGAAGGGTGATGATGCGTAGTTGCGATTCAAGCGCAGTATTGGCCTTGGTGATCCGGTTCTGGGACACACCGAGCTCACTGCGTTGATTGTCGATGCCCGTCACCGCGCTGCCGGCATACTTGATCGCGCTGGCGTTCACAGCCGTGCGAACTTCGGCAGAGATCGGAGAATTGAGCAATTCGACGCCGATGACCGCGGCAAGCGCGAAGTTGCGCATGCCTTCGGAATTGGCGTTGGTGTTGGATTCCACCACCTCGTTCTTGAGGATACGGCTCGTCATGTTGGTATCGGAGGCATTGGACCAGTCGGTGTTCCATGCCGCGCCGGAAAATGCGGGTTCGAGCACATTGGTGATGAAGTCATCCATCTGCGGCACGGTGATGCCAGCTGCCGCCGGATCATCCTGGGTGAAACCGAAATATCCCAGGAAGGTCGCGTCAAAGGCAGCTTTCGGCGCCGATCCCGGAGCCAGGTAGTCTTCCAGCGGCTTTGTGTTCGAGTTGATACCTGAAAACAGATACTCGCCGTTCGATGACGTGTTGCCTGCGATCGTATAGGCGCCGAGGGCGGTTTCGACGTCGCGCTGCGCAATCAGCAACCGGTTGGCGTCGTCGGATCCGTTGACCGCGATGAACGCCTCGAGCATCTGCTGAGCGGAATCGGACATCATGTCGAGGGCCGCCTGGGAGGCTGCAAGACGCTGGGTTACCAGAGCATTCGAATCCAGGATCCCGTTCAGCTGGGCCACGTCATTGTTGAGGGAGACGCTGTTTGAGGTTTTCGCGCCGAGCGCGAGGCCGATATCGGCATAGCGGCCGGTGACGATCTCGGTGTTGAGCTTCTGGATCTCATTCTGCCCACGACCGATGGTCAGCCGCATGGCGTTCTGCATTGCCAGATTGGAAACAAAACTGGTTTTCATGACCTTACCTCGCCGCCGCCAAGAGTGCCTGGAGCATTTCATCGACCGCCGTGATCAGGCGGGCCGATGCCTTGTAGGCCTGTTCCAGTTCGAGAAGCATCGACATCTCTTCATCCAGAGAGACGCCCGTGAGGCTCGAAAGGGCTTCGACCGAACGGAACCTCGAGGCCTCGCGCGATTCAGCCGCGGTTTCCGCATCACTTCGGTTGAGTTCCAGCCAACCAATCGATTCGGCTGAAAACTCCATCAGGCTGGCTGATGTCGAAAGCCCTGCTGCGGCATCGAAAGCCATAGGGGTGTCGAGTGCCAGGACATGCGCGTCCAGAAGCGACGAGTACCCCGTCGCGCCTGTCGGGTTGGAACTGTAGGCTGCTCCGTTGATGCCGCCATCGCGCAGCAGTTTCGGATCGCCACCCAGCGACTGGATCAGCGCCGGGTTGACGGTCAGGGTCGACGCGATGCCGGGCTCAATGGTTGCGCCAGCCGGCACGGTGCCGCCAGCCCAGGTGAACAGGCCGGGCATGTCCGGAAGCGCTGGAATCGCCGACTGGTCGCTTTCGGCAAAATTCACGACCAGTGCCCGGGCAATCTCGTCGAGCTGGGTCTGCATGGCAGGTGCGTAGTCGTCACGGATCTGCAGCAGGGACTGCAAGGAGCCACGGCCGGTGGTGTTGGCACCCTGGCCGGCGCCCAGCGGCACACCGTCAACAAAGACCTGCTTGCCGTCCAGCGAGGCCGAGAAACCCGATGAGGGTTCGAACTCGACAGGACGCGCGACCGTTTCGAACAGGGTGACGCCGTCACTGGTGTACAGTGCCACGTCATTGCCCGTCCGGGTCACCTGAGTGACGCCGATGATCGAGGAAATCTGCTTGATCAGCGACTCGCGCTCGTCAAGCTCTGCACTGACATCCTTGCCGGTCTGGGTTCCGGAGTAGACCCTGTTGTTGCTGGTCTCGAACCGCGCCAGCAATTCGTTGAGCGTATCGACCTGACGCCCGATTTCCTTGTCGGCTTCATACCTGACCGTCTGAACCGCCCGGGACGCATCCTGGAGACCATTTGCGACAGTCACCGCATCTGCAATCGCCATTTGCGCCAAGGTGGCTTCAGCGGGCTTCGCCGCATAGGTGGCGAGGGTATCACGCATGGTTGCGATCAACACGGAGGGCGACGATTCGTAGTCATTGCCGCCGAGGATATTCTTCAGGTCCGACAGTCCGGTGAGCAGGGTTTCCTGCGCACTGGCCGTGGATGTGTCGGTGATGCTGCGGACGAACAGGGCCGTGTCCTGTGCGCGCTGAATGCTGACACCCTGAGCGCCAAACAGCGAATTGGTCAGCACCGCATCGCGACGGGAATAGTTCGGATCCGAGGCATTGGAGATGTTGCGTGACACGACATTGGTCTGTGTCGCGTAATTCGACAAAGACGTTTGTGCGGTACTAAGTGCTGATGTCAAAGACATTGACTGTACTTTCTAGTTCCCGAAAGAGCCTATCGCTTGAGATTGACCAAGACATCCAACAGGTCGGAGCCTGTCTGGAAGACCTTGGAGTTGGCCGTGTAGCTGCGCTGGGATGCGATCATATCCGTCAGCTCCTGGGCGATGTCGACGTTCGAGCCCTCGACAGCGTTGGAGATCAGCCCACCGAATCCGCCGGTTCCCGCGAAGCCCGTGGTGATGACGCCGGAATCGATACCCTGGGAGTAGACGTTGCCCGGCAGCGGAATGAGATTGTCCGGGCTTGGCACGGTGGCCAGCGCCACCTGGTACATCGGATTCAGGTCGCCGTTTTCGTATTTTGCGTAAACCGTGCCGTCAGCCCCGATCTCGACATCGGTCACAGCACTGGGCGCATTGCCGTTCACGTCGGCATCATCGACGGTAAACTCGTAATTGAGCTGGGTCATGTCTTCCAGGTCGATGGTCAGCGCGGCGCCACCAGGTACCGTCAGTGCAATGCTGGTCGGGCTTGCTGCGGCAAGAGCACCGTTGAGAGCGGGATCGAAGACCAGGTTCTGGGTTGCGAGAGGACCACTGCCGTAGGGGAACCCGGTTCCCGGCGTGGCCGCCGCGCGGTCAAATACCGCGACTTCCCAGTTATCGTCGGCGGTCTTGGTGTAATAGAAGTCCAGCAGGACTTCCTTGCCAACAGTATCATAGACGACGAGCGAGCTCTTGTGGCTGTACTCTGCCGTGGCCGCGTTCACTGACGGCAGATCGCCCGCTGCAACGACAGCGGCGGCATCATTGAGGTTGGCGTAGAACAGGCCGTTGGTCGAGGGGCTCGCCGTCAATCCGGCGGAATTGACGTTGACCGGAACCAGTCCGTCAAAACCGTTGACCACAGGAGCCGGCGCACCGCCGGTGTAGTCATACCCCATCAGCGTGAAGCCGGCGGTGTTGACCAGGTTGCCGTTGCCATCCTTCGAGAACGACCCGTTCCGGGTCAGGAACGGGCTGCCATTGCTGTCGGAGACAATGAAGAAGCCGTTTCCGTCAATTGCCAGGTTGGTGTTCGACGTCGTGAACTCCGGTGAACCGGAGGTGCTGATGTCGTACTGCACACTGGTCTTGACCGCACCCGAATTGTACGATCCGGCAGTGGTCGGCAGGATGAGAGAGGAAAATGCGGTGGTTGCCCGCTTGTAACCGGGGGTGCTCGAGTTCTGAATGTTGTCAGCAACCGTGCTCAGGCGGTTGGCTTGCGCATTCATGCCGGACACACCGGATTGCATCATTCCATAAAGGCTCATCGCGTAATCCCTCGTTTACTACTGCGAATTAGATTAGCTTGCGGGCCTTGCGTGAACCTGATTGCTTGTGATGCATCTGACGCTGGCCAACCAACAATTTCGGTTGGCCAAAGCCTGCTTACTTCCAGTCGATGAGGTAACCGAGGAACCGCTTCGAATCGATCGGGTCAAAGCCAAGACGCTTGCGCAGCTTCTTGCGCAGCTTGGAAATGTGGCTTTCAACAACGTTCTCTTCCACGTCTTCGTCGAAGATGCCGTAGATGGCGTTGAAGATCTGCTGCTTGGTGACCCGGCGGCCACGATTGGCAACAAGATATTCAAGGATGCGGCGTTCGCGCCTTGGAAGGGCGAAAGTCCGGTCTTCGATTTCAGGATCCCGGCCATCGGAGAAGACCCGGATGGGGCCGATTTCGATGTGGGTGGAAAGCGCCTTGAGACGACGGCGAATTGCCGCCGCACGCGCAAGAATCTCGCGGGGGTGAACCGGCTTGCGGACCACATCATCAACACCGCTGTCATAAAATGCCAGGGTGGATTCAAGTGACGGCGTATCGCTGACTGCGATCACCGGCGCCTGGGAGCGGTCCCGGATGGCTCTCGGCAGATCCAGCATCTGGCTGCCATGGCCGATCAGGAATGCTTCCACAGCCTCAAGATCCGAGTCCGCCGCCGCATGGACCCACTCACCAAATTCAATGGAATCGAAACTCGCCGAAGGAACTCCTTCGCGCCCAAAAAGGGATGTATACCCATCTTTTACCAATTGCCGGTCATCAACCACTACGATCATTCGTTCGCCTCCGAATCAGTGTGGTGCCTCGTTAACCAAGAAGTACGAATCCGCTGAATCCGGGTAAACTATTAAATAGATATGGTGACAATTAATAATTGATTAACCATAATTCCCGCTGATTTGGCTAGATATGGTAGGCGTCCACGGACATGACACAATTTTGATTGGAAAAGTTAACAAAAGGTTAATTTTTCTCTTGCGCACTTCATATTTGCCTAATTCCTAACAAACTCTTGTCGGTTGGGACGGTTTTTTCGTTTTTCTCGTTTTGGTTGTATCAGCCGCAGAATGATCGAGCCTGTTTCGTCCATGCCCCATGCCCGGTCGCAATGAGGTTTGCGATCACCCGGCAGACATATTTCTTCTGTGCCGGATCATTGTTCGGACCGGCATGATAACGCGCGACTGCCATGGTCCAGGTTTCGTGCCGGGCATGCAGACGGGACAGGAACCGTGCCGCATAGTCAACATTGGCATGCGGATCCAGCATCGCCGAAACCGACTTGAATTCGCCGCCGTGATAGCGGTGATTGATCTGCATGCATCCCAGATCGATCAGGGTCTTTCCCTCAGCCCGGGCTTGCTCGAACTCTCGCAGCGCATCGGCCCTGCTGCTGGCATAGACCGTACGTCCCTCAATATTGAGGGCGTAGGGATACAGAGAGCCCTTGCGTCCCGTCTCGGTCAGTCCGACCGAGTGGAGAATGCCTGGCGGGACACCATGGGCGCGTGCTGCGGCCAGAATTTCAGCTTCGCAGACGCCGCTTGCCGCCTGGGCCTGGTCCGGCGTCACGAGATCAGAGATAAACGCCGTCAGTACGCCGAGCGCCAGAACCAGCATACGAACCTTGTTCATGGCTTTGCCCCCCTCGGCTGCCGGATTGCTGCTGACCGGCATTGTTGCCGCTGCCTTCCCTGCCAAAGGACTGGGCATCATTCGCCCCCGGTCCCTGCTGGCCGCCCTGAAAACCCTGCTGTGCCGACTGGCCGGACGCACGGTCGGAGCTGACAACATGCTGCACCGTTATCTGCTCCACGCCAAAGCCCTGCCCGCGCAAGGACTTGAGAATGGACTGATTGTCTTCCTTGATCTGACGGTAGGCCTCTGCCGTCTGAACCTTGATTTCGACCGACAGGTCCTCGCCCGACAGTTTCAGAACCGCGGTCACGCTGCCAAGCGAGACGGGGTTGAGCTGAAGCTTGAGCGTATGAAGAGTTTGCCCCGCCTGCGGCGCACCCGTCTGGGCCAGCGCCTGTGCTGGAGCGGCACGCTGGGCCGCAAGCGCGCTGCTGCTCGCCTCGGCCAGCGAACGGGTCAGCATCTGAGCGTTTGAAGTCAGGTTCTGGGCAGGCATGAACCGGCGTGATTCAATCACTTCGACCTTGCCGTCCTTCTTGCCTGTCAGCTCATCGGCCCGCTTTGCATCCGCATCGCCCCGGTTACCCATATTGTCACCGCGGGCCTGTTTGCGCACAGCTTCCGCATTGGCTGGAGCCTGTTCGCCTTCAAGGCCCAAGGCGCGCATGGCTTCCTTGAGTGCAGACGGGTCCTTCTGCAGATCGGCCGATGACGCTGATGCCCTGGGCTGCGAGGAAGCCGCTTGTGCGGCCATACCCGCTGCTGCTGCTGCCTGCGAGGGCGCCGTGGTCGCCGCTGACGCCTGTACAGGCGGCGCGGAGGCCACAGTCCTGGCTTCCGCGGGCGCTTGCGCAGCCTTTGCATCATTTGCCTGGACAGCAGCCGCAGCTTTCGCTGCTGCATCATCCGGCTTGACCTGATCGATGGCCTTGCCTGCATCAGCCGGGATTGCGACCTTGGCCGTGGCGATCTCGTTGCCGGATGCCGGGATCTTGCCTGCAAGCGGATCCACGAGGGCGAGATCCTCATCGCTGGCGTCTGCAGACCCCTCGGCTGGTTCACCATCGACCGCCACATCCGGCTGCATCTGCTCGGATGTCAGGTCTGCCTGATTGTCATCCGCGCCAAGTTCGGCATCATCGGGATAGCTGGCGCTCGACTTCAACCCGGCCAGCAGGTTGAGGATATCGTCTGACTGTCCGGATTGGGAGGACACTTGCTCGTCCGCATCGGCAGCATCATTGCCGGTATCGGCCTGATTGCCCGGTTGAACCTTGTCCCGATCTGCGGTGGAGCTGCGCTTCTCGTTGGAAAGGGCCGCAGAGAACGCGTCGGGCCTGGACCCGTCGGCAGCGTTGCCACCTGACATCCCGTCGCCCGCCCTCGCGGCAGGCCGCGCAGGCACTTGCCGCTGCAACACCATATCCAAAGCACTCACGACGCTTTTCCCTTCACTTCACTCAAGCAGCTTGTCTATGCGCTCAAGTGCTTGCCTCCGGTCGGACACATAACCCTTAAATGCTTCTTCCTCAGCCATCCGAATCTCTTCTTCGGCAGCACTTGCACGTTTGAAGAGTGTACTTCCGGCCCTGCTCCCGGTACCGGCCGCATCTCTGAGGCCTTCACCGTTCTGGCTGTTTTCATCTTGCGCCATGATGGACGGCAATGCTTGCGTGAAGCTGTCGAGCACCGGTGCCTTCACGACTTCGCTGGCAACGATCTTCGCGGCCTCGCGCAAGGCCCGGTCACGCTGCGACAGCCGTGCGTTCGACAGGGCATTGATGCTTTCGAGCACGCCGCCGACGCCATCCGTGGGGATTTTCGCCATGCCCGAGTAGAGCTCGGCCATTGCCTGTGGCGTAGCATCATTGGTCCCCAACAGCGCCTCGGCCTTGTCTGACGCAAAGACCGCCAGCTCCCGCATGCCGGAAATGGCAGCCTTGCGCGCAATGCGCAGATAGATCTCGCGCTTTCGCGGCCGGTCCATGAAGGAGAGAATTTCACTCAATCCCTCTTCGCCTATCTCGCTGTAGTTTGTCTGGACGAGACCAACCAGGAGATCGGCATACTGTCCCGCATAGGGAGAATTGATGAAGCGGCGTGCGTATAGCTGCGCGTAGTGCAACGCCTCCTCAAGCATGTTCTTTTCCGAGGCGATGAACAGCGACCGGCGTAACGCGGCTTCCTCCACCAGCGTACCGGGAGCGGTCAATCTTGCCCAATCGAACAGCTTGAGTGCAGCGACGTCATTCATTGATGCCGTCACATTGGCGGCCACCAGCGTGATGTAGGGCCCGATCTCGGTGTCGCGGTAGATCTCGACCACATCGGTCAACTCGGTCTGGGTCTTGGCAGCCCGTCCATTCAGATAGGCACGGAGGACGGTGGTCACCTCGTTGTCGAAGTTTCCGAACTTGTCCTTGATCGCCAGGATGTCGAGTGTCGCTGGATTGCCGCCGCTCATGGCGTAGATCAGCGCTGCGTCGACATTGCGCGGATCGTCGAAGACGTCCTGCTCCGCCTCGCGCAGCCTGCTGTCGATCACGCCGATGAGAAAGCGCTGCATCTCCATCGCCGAATGATCACCCTGAACCACGGCATCCTGAACAAATTGCAGGGACCGGACCAGCTTGTAGGGCTCGAGGACCTCCATCTTGTCGCCCATTTCCAACCCGGCTTCCTGGTTGGGTTCTGAATAGGGCGCCTGGACACCCTCCACCGCCATGGGCTGTTGCCCATCGGTGGAGGCTTGGTCCATATCGGTGACGGTCTGATGGCCGGACGGGGACCCGGCATGGGAGTCCGATGGATCTTGGGTTTCTTTCGACGGGGCAGCTTCTTCACCGGCTTCGGGGAATGTGGTGGCTCCGTGAAACAATTCGAACGGCAGCGGCTTCTGCGGCTCTTCCGCAACGGCTGCACACGCAAACATCGCCGCAAAAACGGCGATGCTCACAGGCGCGGGATGACCGACACGCCGCATCATCAGCTTCCTTCGGCCGCGACGAGAATTTCAATACGTCGATTGACCTCCGCGTAGGGGTTCTCGGGATCCTTCAAACGCCGGTCGGCAAATCCCGACACCTGGATTATCCGCTCTTCGGGCACGCCGCCACGCACCAGCATGAACAGGGCGGAATGGGCGCGCGCCGTCGACAGGCGCCAGTTGTCATCATTTCCGGAGGTGTAAGGCCGCGCATCCGTGTGACCGCGGATGGCAATCGCGCCCGGGCGCTTTGCCAGCAGTTCGCCAATCTTCTCCATGGCAACGACCAGGTCGCGCCCCGGCACCGCGGAGCCGACATTGAACATGCCGAAATCGAGCTGGTCGGTCAGGGAAACGAGCAAGCCGCCTTCGGACGGCGTAACGGTCAGGCCTTCGGCAAGCTTGCCGACGCCATTGCCCAGAGCCTTGGCAATCTCTTCCTTGAGCGTAGCCGCTTCGGCCTCGATCCTGGCAACCTCGGCTTGCTGCTCATCGGCCTCGGCGCCGGTCCCCCCCTCGCCGGCAGTGTCAGATGTCTGGCTGCCAGCAGGGCCGGTTTCGGTTTGCTCACCGAAGTTTCCGGCCTGGGCATAGGGATCCTCGATCAGGCCGAGTTCATCCAGCGCGTCAGGCGGCGCATTGTTCTGCGGGTACTGGTCCGCTTCGACCATGGCCTGGCTGTCTTCCAAGGTCTTGCGGTCCTGCTCCACCTGCTTGGACCAGAAATCCGGATCAAACGGATCTCGATAGGCATCACCACCGGAAGCGCCCGTTGCCGGTCCCGACTGTGCCGCGCCGCCATCACCCTTGTCGGAAATGTTGGTCTGGGTTCCGGTTTCCTGGGCAATTTCAGCCAGAACCGAGAAGGGGTTTTCGAAATAGTCGGATTCCGAGTAGTCCTGCTTCTCGCCAGCGGTGCTGTTTTCCTGAGTCCCGGCCGCGGCGGCCTCGCCATCGGTCGTCCCCTCACCTTCAGATTTCGACTTCGGCGCGTTGGCCTCGCCGTCCTGGGTGTTGCCGACCTGCTTGATGCCGCGGTCGGTCGGCTTGTCATCCATCAGCTTAATCGGGTTGAAGTAACTCGCGACCGAAGCCTTGCTTTCCTCGTTTGCAGCGTTGACCAGCCACATGACGAGGAAGAAGGCCATCATAGCAGTCATGAAGTCGGCATAGGCGATCTTCCACACACCACCGTGAGCCCCATCCTCTTCGCTGCCGCCGCGGCGCTTGACGATGATGATCTCGTTCTTGCCCTGGTGAGTTGAGTCGCCTTCAGCCATCAGAGAACCTCAGAAAGCGCTTTGGACCAGTCGGCCAAACGGCTGGCAAACAGGGTCCGGTCGATCTCGACCTCGATATCGAACCCTTCGGTTTTCTCGACGGTGAGCTTCTCCGCGTCAACGCCGATCTGCTCGCGCAGAGTGTCGGCGAGAGCTGCCGGGCCGGAGACACGAATCTGATTGGCATTGTCCAATGCGAGGACCTTGCGCACTTCACCGGCCAGTCCGGCAAGAATCCGCTTGCGAACCGCTTCGTCGATCAGGGGCGTCAGCACGGCCTCGACATCGCCTGCAAGCAGTTCGGCGATTTCCGCGCTTCTGGCTTCGATTGCCGCCGGGATGGTCTTGGCGGCGCTGGTTTCGAGCTCTTCCCGCAAGGCCTGCATTTCTGCGGCGTGAAGGTTTTCGACGGCAAGGTGTTCGGCTTCGAACTTGCGGGTGAGTTCCGCGCGCGCGATCGCTTCACCCTCGGCACGGGCCTCGGCGCGGACGCTCTCGATATTGATGTTCGGCAGGGCGGCAGGCTTATCGTCTTCATCGACATGCTGGTCAGCGTGAAACCCGCTCATGTCCGTGAATTCGAAATCCGGTAGATACCGCGCGAAACTGGCCGTCATGAGCCTCTCCGATTGCTGGCAATTGCTGACGATAGCCGAAGCAATTTCGTTCCCTTCAAGATCAGAAGGCGGGGATTGCATGATCCGACTGCGCCTTCATGCGCGTGGGAAACCTAGATAGCTAAACTTGTGTGAGAATGACCTCAGGCTGCCCGACCTGATTTTAGTTCGGCTCTCACACCGTGATAGCCGCTGGCCCGCCCCGAGGGCAATTTCAGAGCGGGCCAGCTGATCCACCATGTCCGTTGACCGGCGGCACAGCGGAATGCGTTCACTCCATGCGCCCGTCGCCGGGCGCCGCCAGGCTTACTGCTGGAAGAGTGAGAGGATGTTCTGCGAGTTGGTGTTGGCGATCGACAGGGACTGGATGCCAAGCTGCTGCTGTGTCTGCAGGGCCTTCAGTCGGGTCGATTCCTCGTTCATGTCCGCGTCGACCAGACGGCCGATACCGGAGTCGATCGAGTCCATCAGGTTGGCCACGAAGTCTTCCTGCATCGAAACGCGCTTCTTGACAGCACCGAGGTTGGACGCGGCGTCGGTCATCTCGGTCAGCATCTTGTCGACAACGCGGATCATGTCGTCAACCTGGGCGTCTGTCGTCGCGGTGGTGAGCGCGATTGCCGTACCGGAACCGGCAGTGGTCGCGGTGCCGTCGGCGTCGATCAGGTAATAATTGACCGCAGTACCGGTGGCGTCCGGGTTGAGGGCGTCGGCATCGATGTCCTTGGTCAGGATGCCGAGGCTTTCATCGACGGTGCCGATCATGGTGAGGCTGGTGACATTGATGTCGAGAGTGGTGATCGACACCAGGCCGTTGACATCGCGGTTGAAGCCGCCGACCACCGACTTCGTGCCGGCTGCGGCTGCGGTGGTGTTGTTGAGCCAGTTTTCGCCCGAGAACGAGGCGGAGACCGCGATCGACTGAAGCTGGTTCTTGAGCTCGGTCAGTTCCTTGTCGATCTTGGTCTTGTCGACACCGGGCTCGCGAGCTGCAACCAGCTTGGCCTTGATTTCGGAGATCACGTCAATGGAACTGTTCATCGCGGTGTAGGCGATGTCGACCTTGGCGGCACCGAGGCCGAGTGCGTCCTTGACGGTCGAAAGCGCCTTGTTGTCGGACCGCATGGTCGTTGCGATCGACCAGTAGGCCGCGTTGTCGCCGGCAGTTTCAACGCGGTAGCCCGAGGACACGCGCGCCTGGGTGACTTCCATTTCGGAGTTGATTGTACGTAGAGTTTTAAGTGCAGCCATTGCAGCTGCGTTGGTCATGATGCTGGTCATATTTAAATGCCCCCTATAATTGCCCAGGGACATACCGGCCAAAACTCCGGTTACGATGATCTTGCTTCATGCAACCGGATTGGCACTCGCCTCGAATCCGGTTCACCGTTGGTTACTAAGGAGTAAACTTTTATGGTTAACGATGAGTTAATTCAAGCCCTAAATCTAGGGATGTGCCCGGCCCAGAGGCCAAACGGCGGGCTTTGATCGAAGCTTACGTTACGGCAGATTTTCAACGTCTTACCGCAATGCACACTGGAAATGAACATTTGTTCAAGCAGATACGGGAAGGTAACGCGAAAAGGCCGCATCGAAACCGATGCGGCCTTTCCCATTGCGTGCCTGGTTGCCGCCTGAAGGCGGCCCCGTGGCTGCTTGCTCTTAACGGAAGAGCTGCAGGATGTTTTCCGAGTTGGAGTTGGCGATCGACAGTGACTGAATGCCGAGCTGCTGCTGTGTCTGCAGGGCCTTCAGGCGGGTCGATTCCTCGTTCATGTCCGCGTCGACCAGACGGCCGATACCGGAGTCGATCGAGTCCATCAGGTTGGCCACGAAGTCTTCCTGCATGGAAACGCGCTTGTTGACGGCACCGAGGTTCGAAGCGGCGTCGGTCATCTGCGTCAGCATCGAGTCAACGACGCGAATCATGTCATCGACCTGGGCATCGGTGGTGGCGTTGGTCAGCGCGATGGCAGTACCGGAACCGGCCGTGGTGGCGGTGCCGTCGGCATCGATCAGGTAGTAGTTGACGGCGGTACCGGTGGCATCGGGATTGAGCGCGTCAGCATCGATGTCCTTGGTCAGGATGCCGAGGCTTTCATTGGTGGTGCCGATCAGCGTGGTCGAGGTGGTGTTGACCGCCAAGGTGGTGATCGAGACCAGGCCAGCCGAGTCACGGTTGAAACCACCAACGATTTCCTTGGTGCCGGATGCTGCTGCACCATCGTTGTTGAGCCAGTTTTCACCGGAGAACGAGGCCGATTCGGAGATCGAGACCAGCTGGTTCTTCAGCTCGGTCAGTTCCTTGTCGATCTTGGTCTTGTCGACGCCTGGCTCGCGGGCTGCAACCAGCTTGGCCTTGATTTCGGAAACCACGTCGATGGCCGAGTTCATGCCGGTGTAAGCGACGTCAACCTTTGCAGCGCCGAGGCCGAGAGCGTCCTGAACGGTGGAAAGTGCCTTGTTGTCGGACCGCATGGTGGTTGCGATCGACCAGTAAGCAGCGTTGTCCGCAGCGGTTTCGACGCGGTAACCGGAGGAAACGCGGTTCTGTGTCGTCTCCATGTCGGAGTTGATCGAGCGGAGGGTGGCGAGTGCAGACATTGCTGCGGAGTTAGTCATGATGCTTGTCATGGAAGTGTCCCTTTTGACAACTTTACGCGGGACATACCGGACTCAGTTTACCGGTAATAGTGGCAAGGCATCATGCCCGTCGCATCCGGTTTCCTACAAACCACGACCCACTATTTCTTGATGACCAAAATGACGTTTTATGGTTACGGAACATTTAATCGAGCAATCAATTGCAAAACAAAATGCACAATTTTTGAAAATCAAAAATATACGTAATTATTTGTTTGTTAGTATTTTTCTGAAACGCGATTATTACATACTTATCAAATACAAAGGCGCCGAAACTTTCGCTTCGGCGCCATTTTTACTTTTTATTTGACTGTGAAAACTTACTGCGCGCCTTAACGGAAGAGCTGCAGGATGTTTTCCGAGTTGGAGTTGGCGATCGACAGCGACTGGATGCCGAGCTGCTGCTGTGTCTGCAGGGCCTTCAGGCGGGTCGATTCCTCGTTCATGTCCGCATCCACCAGACGGCCGATACCGGAGTCG
>Ga0208182_1000429_pt1 | contig 30158 bp, 20 predicted proteins | sample MalvireepMed_906_FD_184248 | JGI IMG/M metagenome (GOLD analysis project Ga0208182, IMG submission 184248) | Marine viral communities from the Global Malaspina Expedition - Malaspina viral metaG DeepMed_906 (SPAdes) (version 2) | ecosystem: Environmental > Aquatic > Marine > Oceanic | place...
GCAGAATAACGGATACTGATTATGCGCAAGAAACAGCAAGGTTAACCCAGAGCCAAATTGTGGAACAAGCAAGCGTATCGTTACTCGCGCAGTCTAAACAAAATGACGGGCAGGTGTTGGAACTGTTAAACGCGTCGGCGCAATAGTTAGCGTAATGCACCTAAAAAAAAGGCATTCAATAGAATGCCTTTTTACGTTAGCTGAAGAACTCAATGTTAAAGGTGATACGTTAAAGGTTGCTCAATATTTCCTTTCTTTTTTGCTCGTATTCTTCTTGCGTAATTAACCCGCGTTCGTACAAATCTTTCAGCTTCGATAATTTATTAGTGATATCGCCATCTAATGCATCGTTTTCAGCACCCACGATAGAACTTCTACTTCCAGTGAGTGTTTCATCAATGGTAGCCACAAAAATACTTTTATAACGGCCACTCTCTTGATAAGTACAATCTATCTCCCCATCGTAAGTCCAAACACTATTGCTCCATTCTCTTATCATGGGGCTCATGTATTCACATTTACGAATTTGGCCGAGTAAAATGAGGTTACGCCCCTCAATTTGGTATTTATTAATTGCACTCCAAGACCAATGTGAAAAGTTGGGGTGATGACGAATGTTTTCAGGTGCCTCTAGAAAGAACTCCTCATGATGCCCGTATGTAACATATAAATAACTACCATCGTAAACGGCCAACATCTTAGAACGAGTCCAATTGCAATCGGTGCAGGTATACCAGCCATAAATCACATTGTTTTCGTCCATGCGTTCAAACTGAAAGTAAAAGCCATTTCTAACGTACTGGCGATATATTTTTTCTTTCGGCGCGACAGGCTTAATGCTAATGAGCTTTTCAAATGTTTCAGTTTCTAGCATGGGGGAGGGGTAATTTAAGGTGGCACAGCCACCTAATGACATTAAAACGCCAGTAAAAACCAGCAAGGCAAGTCTTTTATATATAAACATCGTGTAAGGTACCTAATTAATAATCCTTCAACTTCAACGTTATACTAAATTTTCGATTTGCTCAAATAGTGTTCAGCGCATGTAAATAGCCAAAAAAGCCTGGAAACCCCTATAAAACCCCAATTAAGCGGTTTCATTCAGCTATAGTTGTGAATATACTTACCCAAAGGGTATGTAAATATCTTCCAAAAAGAGAAGATGAAAAAACCAAGGACTTTTATGAAACCAGTAGTACTTGCAGGCGGCACCGGAAGCCGCCTTTGGCCAAAATCACGCGCGGCACTTCCTAAGCAATTTTTATCGTTAACGTCTGACAGCACCATGCTGCAAGATACCATTACACGGTTAAAAGGTACCGACGCCGCAAGCCCCATTTTTATCTGTAACGACGCCCACCGTTTTTTGGTTGCAGAACAACTAAGACAAAAAGACATACACCACGGCGGCATATTGTTAGAGCCAGTAGGGCGTAACACCGCACCAGCCATTGCGTTAGCTGCATTGCATGCCACCATTAACGGTGAGGACCCAATTCTTCTAGTATTGGCGGCCGATCACCTTATTAAAGATGAGCCTGCATTTCATACCGCCATAACAAAAGCAGAAGTACTGGCCAAGCAAGGTAAGCTTGTTACCTTCGGTATTGTGCCAGACCAGCCCCACACCGGTTATGGTTATATTAAAGCTGGCAGTGGCCTAGAAGGCGGGTTTGAAGTTGCAGAATTTGTTGAAAAACCTGAATTACAAACAGCGAAAGAATACGTTGAATCTGGAAGCTATTACTGGAATAGCGGCATGTTTATGTTTAAAGCTAGTCGCTACTTAGAAGAGCTAGAAAAATATAACCCAGAAATGCTAGATGTATGTAAGCGTGCTATCGATACAGAAACCCCTGATTTAGATTTTATTCGCGTTGACCACGATATTTTTGCTACCTGCCCCGACGATTCCATTGACTACGCCGTAATGGAAAAAACTGACAGCGCAGCCATGGTGCCCCTAGATGCACAATGGAGCGATGTAGGTAGTTGGACATCGTTATGGGAAACCTCACCAAAAGATGATAACGGCAACGTTTGCGTAGGCGATACTATCTTAGAAAATACCAAGAACAGTTATGTAAACGCTGAACAGCGTTTAGTGTCAGTTATTGGGTTAGAAGACGTTATTGTAGTTGAAACCAAAGACGCGGTAATGGTCGCCCACAAAGATGACGCACAAAGCATTAAAAAGGTAGTGAATAAGCTTAAGGCTGAACATCGCCCTGAGTTTGAATTCCACCGCGAAGTGTTCCGCCCTTGGGGCAGTTACGACTCCATTGACAGTGGTGCTCGCTTCCAAGTTAAGCGCATTACCGTAAAACCAGGTGAAAAGCTTTCAGTACAAATGCATCACCACCGCGCAGAGCATTGGATTGTGGTATCGGGTAGTGCCAACGTAACAATCGATGAAGAAACACAATTAGTTACCGAAAACGAATCGGTTTACATCCCCATCGGTGCGGTTCACGCGCTAGAAAACCCTGGCAAGATTCCACTAGAGCTTATTGAAGTGCAATCGGGTGCCTATCTAGGTGAAGACGACATTGTTCGTTTTTCTGATAGATATGGGCGATTGAGTTAGTAATACTGAGTTGGCTAAAATTTAATCGTGTAAGTTAAAAGATATACGAGAGCCTGGGGGAGTGATGGATTCAGAATCAAAAGAACAAGTCGATATTGAGGCTTTGCAGCATGAACTTGAGGTGCTTCGTAAGGAGTATCTATATACTCTACGAAAAATGCTTGAAAGAGCACACTTACACGACTCAAGCGTTCTAGAATTAAAGGTAAACAAAAGTGAACGCTTGTCTTTGGTAAAAGAAATAGAGCAAAAGTCAAGAAAAATTAACAGTTTACAGCATAGGTTGGACTCAATAGTTACGGAGCTAAAAGATTCGAAGAAGAATTGTACCAGCCTGATGTCATCTAACGCTGATTTGGTGGCAAAAAGCTTAGTTAAAGATCGGAAAATAGAAGCTTTCGAAGTGCAGTGTTCATCTCTGACTTCTGCTTTTAAAGAAAAATCTAAAGAAGCTGAAGCGAAGAAATTGAATACTACAAGATTAGAATCAAAACTAAATGTAATGAAAGAAGATTACGCGGTGATTGAAAGAGAAAACTATAGCTTGAAAAAACAGCAAATGGTTGTTGCAGAGGAGTTGTCTGCCATAAAAATTGATTCAGAAAAAAATTTAGTCAAACTCAATGAGAGACGAAATCAGTTAAGACTAACGACTATCCAATTCCACGCACTACAGAATGCTCTCTATAACAAAAAAAGACAAAAGCGTAATTTAGAAAAAGTTTTACGGCAAGCAAAAAGTGAACATGACTTAACCATTGATGAATTGTCTAAGAAACGGCATGTGATAACAATGCTCATGGGCCAAATTGCTTCAATGAGTAATGAGATTGCTTTAATGAAATCTTCATTGACCGAGGCGCAGTCTAAAATAGTGTGGTTAAGAGATAAAAATAGAAAGCAAGAAGATGATCTTGCTTTAACGAAATCTTCGTTGTCCGAAGCGCAGTCTAAAATTGTGTGGTTAAGAGATAAGAATAGAAAGCAAGAAGATGAGTTTGAAGCGAAATTGCAAGAGGTAAATAACGATAACTTGAAATTGGCTCGTCAATATGAAAAATCTCTAATTTCTAATTCTCATAAAATCAATAGTTTGCAGCGGGAAAACAGCGTTCAATCAAAGCAACTCGAAGCGCAAAGAATACGCTTTAATGAATTAGCGGTTAATGCTCTTGAACGGCGAAAAAACTATAAAATTAGTTTATGGAAGAAATTGTTGGTATTTCTAAATCCTCGTAAAAGAAAACTTTTGAAACAGATTGAAATTATCTCGCAGAGCGAATATTTTGATGCTGAATGGTATTTGAGAAACAACTTGGATGTTGCCTATAGCTCACTTGATCCAATTGAACATTTTTTGCTTTTTGGTGCTAACGAAGGTAGGGACCCGAGCCCGAAATTCAGTTGCAAGTCTTATTGTAGCGAGAATCCAGATGTAGCTCAAAGTAACGTGAATCCACTTCTTCACTACCTAAAGCATGGAATTAAAGAGGGACGTAAATTTTCAGGATAAATCATGGGCTTTTATTAGTCGATTGATAATTAACTCTTTATTTTGGCTACACTAAACAATTCAGAGGGGAAGGGATGAAATTTGGTCTGTCTATGGAGCTAGATGGTCCCTCGTGGAACGAGAGCACTTGTTTTGACATATACGATGAAAAGTACGACTCAATAGATCTCCCTGACGATGATTTATCAAGCGCTAAGTTTGATAAAAAAAATAACTTGACTGAAAGTGTTTTTATAATTTTTAGTACACCAAGATCAGGTAGTACTGCTCTTTGTGATTTTTTTAAAAAAAGTAACGTGTGCATTCCTCATGAATACTTTCAACCCTTTCAGTATATGCCCTACTTAGCGAAACGTTGGTGTGCACACAAGGATGGTATTCTAGTTCCAAAGCTCTACGTAGAGAAATTATGTGAGAAAAGAACTGAGGATAATGGAGTTTTAGGAGTAAATTTGCACGGGAGTCATTTGAAGATATTTGAATACTTCCTGCCTTATTTTCCAAAACAAATTAACTTCCGCGGTTTAGTGTTGAAGAGGCGAGACAAAATAGCTCAAGCTGTGTCTTATTTCATAGCGTCAGAGTCTAAAGTCTGGAGTTCACACTTTGGAAAAAGAGCAGCCCCAAGTTACTCATTTGAAAAGATTAAGTCCAAACTCAGTAGTATACTTTCTCAAGAGGTACTTATAGACAGATATATCGCTTTGAAAGAGTTTCCAGTGGATGTGTTGTTTTATGAAGATTTATGCTCAATGAAAGAAACGATAGATTTATCGAATGGTTCGCATGTCGAAAGAGTAGTCATTGATTTGGCCAGAGCGTCAACAAAAAAGCAGTCTAAGCAAGTGAATAATGAGTATTCACAAAGATTTAAGAATGACTTAGGTTTATAAAAATTTATTTTTTGAGAGTAGTTTTAAATAATGCAAAATAATGAAGCTAAAAAAGTTTTCGAGGAAGCTAACCTTTTCTTACAAGAAGGGGCCTACAAGGAAGCCGCTGGTAAATATAGAGAAGCAGGCACTAAAGGTTTCGATTCCGAACTATCAATGCACAATACATCGTTAAGCTACTTACTAAGCGGCGATTTTGAAAGAGCGGACGTAGAATTATACCGTGCATTGGAGCGTTTTCCTAAAAGCTCTTTGTTAAACACTCTTCATACCTCAATGGCATCAGAGCACTTGAGAGCTAACTTAAATCCTAAGCTATCAATAATTGTTCCTGTATATAATTCTGGTAAGTACTTGGAAAAATGCATTGATAGCATACTTAAGCAAACTTTCACTGATTTCGAACTTCTTATTGTCAATGATGGTTCAACTGACAACTCAGCTAGCTTGATAGCTAAAGCGAGTAAAAAAGACAAGCGGATAAAGGTCATTACTAATGACAAGCCTAGTGGAAATCCGGGTTCCCCACGTAATCAGGCTCTTGAAATTGCTAGAGGTGCATATGTAGGTTTCGTTGACAGTGACGATTGGATCGACACTGATTATTACGACACTCTTATGTCAAATGCGATTAGCAAGAATGCCGATATTGTATTTTGTTCGGGCTTTATAAATGAAATTGGTGATGAACAGCAGTTACGAAAGTATTCTGAAAACTGTCTAGAAAAGCCAGGAGAAGTTCTTCATAAATATCATGAGAGTTTCATGATATGGGATAAAATATTTAGTTCAAGAATTATTCGCTCGTTCAATTTAAGGTTGGGTGAAACTAAAGCCGCAGTCGATGTTCCCTTCATAATACAAGCTTACTATTATGCATATAAAACGCACATCTGTGAGGGATACAACGGATACCACTATCGAAGAGAAAGTTCATCATCAGTTACAGTTAATTATAGGAAATCTTCTGACTGTCACTTTGAATTAGCAGCGTTTGACAATGTTGCCAAATGGGCCAAGCGCGAAAAGATCACAAAAGCTTACGCATCACAAATTGAATTTCGTAAAGTAAGTAGTTTCATCTATACACTCAGTGTTATAGCACCAAAGATGTTTGATGGTTTTTATGAAAAAGTTAGAGCTATTTTCAAGGGGATTAACGAGAGTGATATCAGACGATTTGTTAAAAAAACGGGAAGAGAACATGTACTCAAAAAGTTCAAGCATGTACTAAACAAAGATGCGAAGAGCTATAAAGCTGCATACAGGACAGACATATCTCTTGCTTCAAGCACTAAAAAAAGTACGCCGAAGAAGTCTGATGTACCTGTCGAACAAAGAAATACTTTTGAGATAAAAGGTTCAAATAAAGGAATTTTGTTTTTCCCAGACTGGTCTGCGAAGAATCCTTATCAAAAACTCCTTTATGCTGCTGTAGCCGACAATTTTGATATCAATATCAAGGGCTTCAGAGAGACGTTGCTTAGCCCAGAGTTGTTAGAAAAAAGTAAGGACGAGTTCGATTGCTTGCACTTTCATTGGCTGCACGTTCATATCGATTTTAGTAGCGATGATGGTGCTGACAAATTTATAGAAAACGTCTTGTATGCTAAAAAGCTTGGATATAGAGTTTTATACACCGCTCATAACATCATTTCCCATGACTCAGATCATCCGGAGCGCGAGTTAGCGCTTAGAAAGAAAGTTATTGGTCTATTCGATAGTATTCTTGTGCATGGTGAGTTAGCGAAGCAAAGAATCGTAAATGAAATTGGCGCTGAAGGCAGCAAAGTATCAATTGTTCCTCACGGTTCTTATGAAGGATATTATCCAAACTATACCGATCGTAAAGCTGCAAGAGCTTATTTTTCTATACCTGAAACTGACTTTGTGTATTTATTCTTTGGAAACATTAAAGGCTATAAAGGCGTCGATGAATTATTAAATTCTTATGGACGTGTAAGAGCGTTAAGAAAAAATTGCAAGCTAATAATAGCAGGTCGTATCTTCGATGAAGCAGCTGGTCAGTTGTTAGATAGTTATGTAGCAAAAGATAGCTCTATTATTTGCAAAACTGGCTTCATTGAGGAGCACGATGTTCAATATTATTTTAATGCTGCAGATGTCGTTGTATTGCCCTATAAGAAGATCCTAACTTCTGGGGCCGCGACTTTAAGTTTTGCATTTAAAAAGAAAGTCATTGCGCCCAAACAAGGATTGCTTCCGGAGTTGATAGAGGATGGCAAACAGGGTTTTCTTTTTAATGATTTTGAACACATGCACGAGTTGATGCTCAAAGTTCAGGACTCAACTGGCCTAATAGGGGAAACAGTTGACTCCTTTAAGGAGCTTAACGAAAAGTTAAAGTGGTCGAAAATTACAGCCTCATCGCCTTTTAACAGTTTGTTTGATAATCAGGTAAGCGAAGTCTTAATACAGCCCCCTAAGTATGAGTATGCCCTAATAAGAATTTTAGGAAACGACTTACCGCAAAGGCACACTCCAATGCAGACTTATCAAAATCTTGAGTTTACTCTAAAGAATGAGTCAGATTTTGACGGTTGCCATAAGTTATGGATCCTAAATCGCATCATTGACGCAGATAAAAAAGCTGCACTGATAGAGTTATTGGCGAAATACGGTAAGGATTATGTAGACATTCCTTACAATGCAAGCGAGTTAGCCAACGTTTCTATTTGTTATGAAGACTTACCTGTAAATGAGTATTTTCTAACAGAAGATTTCGAGAAACTTGAAGAACGACACAAAGTTATAGCCAAGACCGCACTACTAAAACATAAAAACAACTACATTATGAATAATAATGGTGCGAGAAACAGGGCGCTACTTGAGGGGAGATTACTTGCAAGATGGATATTTCCGTGGGACGGAAATTGCTATCTTACTGATCAAGCTTGGGAATCACTTACCGAATCGCTTAAAGCGAGAGGAGATTCAAAATACCATATTGTACCGATGGATAGAGTCCTATCGAATGAGCAGTTACTAGACCCTAACTATGTAGCCAATCCTTCCGAAGAGCCTCAAATAATCTTCAGAAACGACGCTAAAAAGTCATTTGATGAAAATTTAATGTATGGGCTTAAACCAAAAGTTGATTTACTCAAAAAGCTCGGCGTTCCCGGTATTTGGGATAAATGGTCTAATTTATATCCATGGAAAAAGCATGAAATATCATACGATCGTGATAGCTTCAACTATGTCTGGAGCGGTTGGACGGCCAGACTTTTTTCAGGCAACCAAAATCAGGAAGTTGATGCTCATCAGCGAGCTTTGAACCGCGAAAAAGGCATAGTATCTTTTATAGAAGATCACGATAAACAAGAGCTCTTCAGAAAATATGATAAAGACTCATTATCCTACTATAACGAGAGGAGCCTTGCTGATCTTAGGAGTTCCGCTTTTTCTACTAACGTTTTTGACTCCACGCTTGCGCTATTGAAAGAAAATGCAGATGTGTTTGTAAACAAAAACTCATACTCAGTAACAACTAAAACAACGCTACCGCCTAGTGGTGATATTCACGATTATTGGCATCCGGCTCCATATGCGTGGCCAAACCCTGATACACCGGATGGACTTCCATATATTCACAAAGATGGTCAGAGGGTTCCAGGAACTCGCATGTATGAAGATGAGAGCATCAAATATGATAGGACTTCTCTTCAAAGGCTTTTTGATGAAACAACTACACTCGCGTTGGCCGGATATATTTTCTCAAACGATAACTATTTGGAAACAGCCTATAGACATATTAAAGCTTGGTTTATAGCGCCTGAAACCGCAATGAATCCTAATTTCAACTTTGCACAAGTAGTGATGGGTAGAAATGAAAACAAGGGTACAGCATCTGGGTTAATCGAGATGAAAGATCTATATTTCTTTTTAGATGCCGTCCGAATTGTTAGAAAGAGCAAATTCTGGCAGAAAGAAGATAGTGATGTTATCGACAAGTGGTTTTCTGAGTACTATCAATGGCTCAATACGAGCGAACAGGGGCTTGCTGAGACGAAGGCCAAAAATAATCACGGTAACTCGTATGATTTGCAGGTATACGCAATTGCTGCGTTTCTTGGCTTGACTGATGAAATGTATGATATCTATGTACGAGCAGGAAGCAGGATAAAGTCTCACGTACAATTAAATGGGGAACAGCCTCATGAACTAAAGAGAACCACTACTGCTCATTATACGGCTTTTAATCTACATTTATGGATAAGCCTAGATACTTTGGTAAAAAATACGATAGGGTGTTCGTATTTCGACTCAGTACAGTTCTATGAAAATGAGAGTATGCGTGCGCTAGAAAAGGCTTCGGAATGGGTGCTCTCGTATGGAGTTCTGCCAGAGTGGCCGTTTAAACAGATAGACCACTTCGATAAAAGCCGTTACGAACATATATTTCATTCATTAAAATCGGCAGGATTTGAATCTATGAATAGATACAGTTCTTTTTACCCTAATTTAGCAAATTCAAAAGATCTCTACTTTCCACATGATGGCATAGCTCCATATTGGAAACTAAGCTTAACATCTGCGACATGCTAATATTTAATGAGATTGAAGTTGTAAGACTATGAAAAAACTGTTTTTTATGCACATTCCTAAGTGCGGAGGTACCTCTATAAAATCTGGCCTTCGAAAGTCTATGAAGGGAGTTGGAGGAGTATTCAGCCTTGATAACCATGCGTCTAAACGAGCTTATGATATTAATCCTGAGAACGAGTCGCTATTTGGGTTAAGAAATAAGTTGGCTATGTATGCACTAGGCTCAAATCATTATCAATTAGTTATGGGGCATACAATATTTTCGGACAGGTTATATGAAGAGTTTAAGGATGAATGTGAGTTTTTTACAATTGTCCGTGATCCAGTTAAACGCTTTATTTCACATTATACATTTAACAAATCTAAGAGTTCAGGTCACTTTAAGAATGAAATGGCGTTTGATGAATTTCTTGCTTCTAGAGAAGCAGAAGACGTAGGAAGTTTCTACTTAAGGTATTTTGCTGGTATTGAGAGGCGTTTAGATCTGAACGCCGCTAAAGAGAATTTACATAAGTTTGCCATTATTGGTGATTTAGATAATGTAGATGGGTTTGCCAAAGATGTTAATCAAAGGTATGAAATCGAACTACGAATAGGTGTCGAGAATATTAACCCTACGTCGAGAAACGCGAGTGAAGATATTACTCGGGAGCAAATGGCCAAAGTTAATGAACTATGCGAGAAAGATATAGAAATTTATAGATACATAAAGTCGAACTTTCATAAATAAGTATGAGCTAGTGCACATTAGTTAATATGTTTTTCGAGGCTTTCTCGAACTCGTTGATAAAACGACTCATCGACTGACGCCTGTTTTTAAATCGGCATAGACCATTTCTTACTGACGTTTTTTGCTGTTAGGTACACTATTTTTCTTGCTGAATCATCGCTGGGACAGATTTTCTGATTCTATATGGCGTGGCGGATAACTCGGTACAACGACGTTTATGCTAGTATGGTTATGTTAACATCTATTATTGCGATCTTTTCAAACAAAAAAAGTGACAGATATCTATGAATCCTTACGAAGATCTACCACCAAAAGCTTTTTGGAAATTAGCGGTTGCCAGTAGAAGCATGTTTGATATAAATGATATTTGGAACCCCAAATTTCACATCAAGCAAGACGAACCTGTTGTAACTTTTGGTTCCTGTTTTGCGCAGCACATTGGACAAGCGTTAAGCAATAGAGGTTTCAAGTGGTTATTTACAGAGAAGCCTCCCCATTGGCTTAACGAACAAAACACTAAAAAATTTGGTTATAACATTTTTTCCGCACGTACTGGCAATATATATACGACATCATTGCTCCACCAATGGACCAAATGGGCTTTGGAGATAGAGCCACCACCAACAGAAATATGGGAGGGTAACAGTAGATTTTACGATCCGTTTAGGCCAAGAATTGAACCTAACGGCTTTGCCTCTGAAGAAGAAGTGAAACTTTCTCGCGAACAAACAATAACTTCATTTAAAGCAAGCATAACAAGTTGTCGCTACTTCGTATTTACACTTGGATTAACCGAGAGCTGGGTGAACAGTAAATTAGACTACGAGTATCCAATGTGCCCAGGCACAGTGGCTGGTGAATATGACCAAACCAAACATAAATTTATAAATCAAAAGTTTACACAGATAGAGAGCAAGCTCAACGAAACTATTGCGCTAATGAAAAGCGTTAATCCGAAAATGAAATTCATTTTAACTGTTTCCCCTGTTCCATTGACTGCAACGATGTCTGGAAACCATGTAGCTGTTGCTACAATGGCGTCCAAGTCAGTTCTAAGAACTGTTGCCGAACAGATCTCTTCGGATAATTCACATGTGGACTATTTTCCGTCATACGAAATTATTAACAGTCCAATTTTTAAAGGGACTTTTTTTGAGCCAAATCAGCGCAGTGTGAACCCTTATGGTGTCAATTTTGTGATGGATACATTTTTCAAATGTCTTAGCAACAAATATGGTTCTTTCAAAATTGCACCACATAAAGGCGTAAGTGGCGACCAGATTTGTGAAGAGGAATTATTGGAGGCATTTGGAAAATGAGAATTTGTGTTTTAGGTAATAGTCATGTTGCCTCTATTAAAAAAGCATGGGATATGATGTCACAAGATTATCCAGATTATGAGTTTATGTTCTTTGCTAGCAGAGGGATTGGCCTTTCGAAACTGAAAGCAGAAGATGGAAAACTCTTACCTGGCGATGATTCATTGCGTGCGAACCTTGCGTTCACATCTGGCAGCAACGGTGAGATTGATCCAAGCGTTTTTGATGTTTTTCTTGTTTATGGTGCTAATTGCCGCCCCTATTTCAAAACTGAAACATTTTATTCGCAAACAGTTTTACAGGCATCTGTTGAAGACTATACACAAAACTCACTTGCTATAAATCTCATTAAACTACTGCGTCAGGTGACTGAAAAAAAAATCTTCCTAGGTCACAACCCACTTCAGGGGGCGCCACTTAGCGATAAAAAATCACAATCACGTGAAAATTATTTAAGAGGTTGCGACTTTATTAATCAAAACTTTTATGTCGAAAAAAATACCTTAATGGTACAACAGCCTTTAGACACAATTGTGAATGGCAACCGAACAGATATTTCTTATTCTATCGGTTCAAAGAAACTTGAAATTGGTGACGAAAAAGACAACCGTTCTCATCCTGTTGAAGATCTAAAGCATATGAATGAAGAATTCGGCAAAATTTGGGTGTTACGATTTATCGAAGAGTACCTATCTGATTTATCGTCAAAATCGTTTTAAAAGTCTGTTAATCATTTTTTCATTTAAATTTGAGCGATTTTTGACGTCTAATTTGGTCAACGTAAACTATCAAATTCGATCATCACTTTAGATTAGTTAGTGTGATTACAAAGCGATACAGAAGGTTTAAATAGCAAAAAGATCTTGACGTGATCACACTGAATCGATTGTTTTGTCCCTTATTAAGCCGTAAGACGTTAAGGCATTATTTTCGGTTTAGGCATGAAAATTGTCATGAAGCAAAGTAACGAGAGGTTTTGACATAAGTCACATCTCGTTAACAAATTTTTGAAAGCACAGTCTTACTAAAAATCATAAGTGATTTGGCTAGTCTACCAGATATAATTATTGTGGTTCTAGCCCGATAATTAGTTTGTCACTGACTTATCGTTAAGCTGAATCGACCAGACTTCTCTAGACACTTAATTGTTTTATAATTATGTGTACTAAGGAGAAAAGATGTCTCAGCGATTTACAGAAGAATTTAAGATACAAGCCGTTAGACAAATTACCGATCAAGGTTATTCGGTGGCAAGCGTTTCTGAGAGGCTGGGAGTGGACAGTAAGACAATGGCTGATTGGATAATCCGCTGCGCTGAGTTATTTAAACCGCTTTATGAGCAGCTTCATCAACACCTGTTAAAGCAACCTGTTATCGCGGCGGATGAAACCACGCTAAAGGTTGTTGAGTCTGAAAAAGCGAATAGCTATATGTGGCTGTACGCCAGTGGCGCAGACTCTCTTAACGGTAATATACCCGATACAGAGATACCTAATATCGTGTTGTACGACTACCACAATAGTCGCGCTGGGCAATGCGCAGTAGACTTCCTTGATGGCTATAACGGCTACCTGCAAGTAGATGGCTATCAAGGCTATGAGCAAACGCAAGCCACACTCATTGGTTGTTGGGCACATGCACGCCGTAAGTTTATGGAAGCCAAAAAAGGTGCAGGAAAGAAAGGCAGTGGCAAAGCAGATTGGGCGCTCAATCACATCCAAAAGCTCTACCGCATAGAAACCCAGCTAAAAGATAAAGCGGTAGAAGTGCGCTACAGCACAAGACAAGAAAAAAGCCTGCCGTTACTCAATCAGTTTTACACATGGCTAACGAAATCAGTCCAGCAAGTACTACCGAAAACCAAATTAGGTGAAGCGATACAATACTGCTTGAACCAATGGGAAAAGCTCGAGCGTTATACACTAGACGGCCAACTAAGTATCGATAATAATCGCGCTGAACGCGCGATTAAGCCGTTCGTCATGGGCAGAAAAAACTGGCTATTTAGTCAAACCGCCACGGGCGCAAACGCCAGCGCAGTGCTCTACAGCATCATCGAAACCGCTAAAGCTAACGACCTCAATGTGTTCGAGTATGTGATGACTTGCCTTGATGAACTCAGCAAGCCCGACGTCGATATCGAGCAACTTCTACCATGGCAATTTGCTAAGCGTTAGGTGGGATTACCGGACGCGCACAGTCTTTCTTTGAACTGTCCCAATTTCTAAGGAATATATGCTTTCTCTAATTCGAACAAACCAACATTTACCTTAAAACGGGTGAATCGAAAAATTAGATGAAAGGGAAAGTTAGGCTTTTTGTGACTTTTAACTTTACTTCTAATCTATTGGTTTTGATCGCCGAAAATGCTGCGTTACTGAACTCTACAAAAGAATTTTCGTAGAGTTCTCCTTCAATTTTTATAAAGTTTCTGACCTATTTAATACCCAACCTCATTAGATATTTCTTTCAATCATAAAACGTTCGAGGCAAGCTTTTTGTAGTGCTGCCAAATGCTGATGCTCGGCATAGTTTCTACAGGCTTTGAAGTATCCATCCAGGGCTTAATGCTTCCTGCATAATGAATAACTGATATATTAGCAAGAATATCTGTATATACGCTTTCGCTAGCCATGCGAAGGTAGCTATCTTGATAGTTGTAACGCGACGAGGCCATGCCAAGCATATTTCTATTTTTAGTAAAGTATTCGCTCAAAAGGCCTTGCTCATGTATTGATATTCTCTCAGAAGCAAATTGTGTAATTTCATTAAAAAACTCATGGTTTAGTAATTCTGAATTCACAAGCATTACGCCGGAGTTAATTCTATTCTTATGTTTATTATCAAAGTTACCTTCAAGCATGCTTTTTAGTTGTGCGTCTGTATTCTCGGTGCGAATAGACTGCTGAAACTGTGGGCAGGTGACGAGAGGAGTATTTGGGTATGCATCTAATAAACCTTTAAGCGAGCCTAGTGTCAGCATATCCACGTCAAGGAAAAGTAACTTACTCGTCTCTTGTTTTTCGAAAATACACCATTTAAGAAAAGTGCCTCTATTCCAATTGGCTCTTTCAGGCCGTTTAACATTATCTTTCGCAAGGGTGTATAACATGCTTTTTCTGTCACCAGAGAGAACACTAATTCTATCTGCTGCCATGGCCACTATTGGGTCGTTAGCTAACTGCTCATCATCCGTATAGATTACAATAGGGTTTTTACACAGTACGCCATGTTCTGCCATGCTAGCTAACATAACTTTGAAGCATTCTGCATAGCCACGGTCAAATGCAAATGCCAAAGTTAAATCGGGTGAAACTGTCGCGTTCCCTGTTTCTTTTACGTCAAGAAGACCTTTCTCGTGAAGAGAGTATATAGACATATTTTCCTACTTACTTAAATACAGTGGTTTAGCTATCTAAATAAAAATTTGACCCTGAGAAGTTGCACTGGCCAGTTAGTCGGGGGGCAATTTATCACTATAAGCACTAATTATCTATAACAAGCTTTTCGTTGTTTGGCATGTTACTTCCAACAATTTCTGGAGCATGGGTAATTCTATCCCACATCATAAACAATGGCGATGTATTGCTCGGATTCCAGCTATCTACTAACTGCTTCACCCAAGGCTGCTCAAATTTACCTTTTGCATATGCATTAAAAGCTATTTGATAACCTTGTTTATTGTTATGGGCCCCTTTGTAATTGCCCTTTTTCAAACCCTTAGGGTTTTCTAACTCACCAGTAAAAAGTAACGTAAAATGCGCAAGGACTTTTTGTAGTCTAGGTACGTTTTCGTTCGGGAAGGTGATGTTAAAAAGGCGATCTCCCTGATTATCCGCCACTTCAGCAGTATGAAGTAGACCTATGATAGTATATTGTGGGTGCCAAGGGTCAGATAAGTAATCGGCATTTAATGTACCATTCGGATTTGTAAGTTTAGCCAAATAGTAGCGAAACTTTTTAAGCTGCTGATAATAGAGTTGGTCATCTTGCATATAAACAGCATATGAAATGTCAGCTAACATTGCTGATGTTCCCCAGTTATTGTCTCGATGAGCCTTACGGGAATATCTATGTAATTTAGTAATAAAACTTTCAAATTGCTTTTCGTCAGTCGCCGACCAACCTTCAGCGTTTCTATTCAACATATCTAACGCGGATATCCATATAGGTATTACCCAAGCGCTTTCTAAATACTTCTGGGGTCGGTACCCCTTAATAACCTTAAAATCTTTGAAGGCGAAGGCCCAGCCTTTAATTATTTCTAAAGCCTTCTCTCTGTAGGCTTTCTCCTGAGTAATGCGCCACATCAGTGCATACGCTCTTGCCGAGTGTGCATCTCCTTTGAATTGTTCTTCGTGAGGAGTGCTTTCTCTTGCAGCTATTTCAACTACTTCCAATGCTTTATATGGGCGTTCAATATCTGCATAGTGCGAAGAATAAAGCTGACGTAAAGCTCGTTTTACCGAACCATCTTGAGTTTGATTCACAAAGCGCAATCGTTCTAATTCTATACGCGTATTTAGTATTGATGGATTAACTGTGTTTTTTGCGTATGACGTGATGGGCAATACGAAAATGAGGAAGAAAAAAGTGAGCAATACAGTCGATAAGATCGTTTTCATAATTCAGCCGTTAAAATTAGTAACGTATTTTTTTACTTTAGTACATAAAAGTAGCTTAGACCCTTTAGGCTTTATGAATATAGGGTACAGCAATGCATGTCGTGTAACAATTTAGAAGATAGAGCAGAGCCCTAAATTAGCGGTAACGTTGGATAAACCAGATATGAGAGCTGAAACAGCTTCGAAGTTATACTTATTAGTCTTTAGTATTATTATTCGCTATTATTCGCAACGTTCAACATGCCATAAGATTTGGCAAGCTTAACTGAGTACAAACAAATTATTGTGTTTGCGAGGAACAAAAAGGAATTAGAGGCAAAATGAAACCAAGGTTGTATTTGCATGCGGGTATGCATAAAACGGGAACATCCGCCATTCAAAAGTGGGCAAAGACTAATAGAGAGGTACTTGAGAATAACGGACTACATTATCCTGACTACTCACCATTTGCCGAAATGAAAATAAACGGGCACATGCAGTTTACGCATTCGGTAGCAGGAAAGCCTTCCCAATTGACATTAGAAGAATGTGAGAGATTAGTCGAAATATGGAAAAAAAAGTGCTTAGAGAAAGGATGTGACTTATTTTTTAGTGCAGAGTCAATTTTTCGCCACTTGTTAAAATCACAAACAATGCACCCTAGAATGGCCTACCTAGTAAAAATAAAGGAGATATTCAGTGAATTTGACGTCATTCCTGTCTTGGTCTTTCGTCGCCCTGATAGCTTCATTGAATCACTTTACAAAGAAAACGTTTCAAAGCCAGCCGATCCTTTGCCAAAAATATCCGAATGGGCCAAAACTAAGTTTCACCTTAAATATACAGAGAACTATCTTCGATATCAGGAGGTATTTGGTACAACAATTGTAATGATTTATGAGAATTTGATAAAAACGCCAAATTTTGTTCAGAGCTTTTTTGAAGGTATGGGGTATCAAATTTTAGCAAAATTTGAAGCGGAAGCAGTTAGGAAAAGCCTTTCTGTGCCGCAAATTATATTGAAAAACTACTCAAATAGATACATACATGATAGAACGGTAAATAAACAGTTTGTTGATTGGTTAGCAAAAAACAAAGCGCAAATTCATCACGCTTTTGGGAATAACTACGCCTCACTATGGGAAAGCGCTCAGGAACAACGCAGTTTTATGCGTGACTTTCCGTTAGAGGAATTTTATCAAGCAGTTGGATTAACAGCCTCTGAAGAGATGTTTCCACCTCAGCGCGTAATTGATAACGTTAAATATATATCGTCGCCGCCTGAGCATCTAAAAATAATGGTCGATCAACTCTTTCTAGATGAAACTAAGCCCTTTCAAGAAAAGTTAGAGCAGCCGATTGATGTGCTATAAATTTATCAGGCGTAAACTCGTCTCTAGAGTCATGTCGGTGAAGTTGTTATTATTGTCAATAAATAAAATTGTGATGTAGATAATGAGATTAGATACACTCGTAGGATCGATAAAGCAAAAATACAGTCAGCATAGGCAGCTTAATAAGCTTGAGTCGCTGATTAAAGAAAGTGGTAAATTTGATGTGGATTTTTACACATCTACGTATTCCAGCCAAAGTGAGATGGCAGTTAAAAAGCCTATAAGGCACTTTATAACAGAAGGTGCCTCAATGGGCTTTAACCCTTCTAAGTGGTTCAATACCAATTGGTATATTAACCAGTATGAAGACATTAAAGAGGAAGGGATAAACCCTCTCGTTCATTATATATTGTATGGTAGAAGGGAAGGTCGTAAGCCTAACCCCAATCAATTTGCCACAGCGTTGGAAAAACAAATTGATAAGATAAAAAATGGCGTAGTTGAAAATTTGTGGGGGGGCTATTCTGCTCCGGCGCTTCAAGAATTAGAGGCAATATATCAAAACACCGGCGCCGACCTTGATTTGCGCTTTTTCGCTGCATGGCATGCGGCACGTTGGTACTATTTCGTTGAAGACTTTGAAAAGGCGTTATCAATATCTAAGCTAGTGCGAGAGTTGAGCACTGATTATCACTTGGATAAAACCGCAGTGCTTATGCATTCATTTTGTTTAATGAAACTCGGCGAAATTGAAAGGGCCAAACTTCATCTGTTTGAATATCTAGAAAGCAACCCTAACGATGCGGATGCGCTGCTATCACTCTCGAACCTTTATACAGATCCTGCAGACCGCTTAATGTGGATAAACGATGCATTTGAGCGAAATGGCTTTGCCCCTATTGAATTTGACGATGAACAAAGTTCAATTAGCTTTAAGGCTCTTTACGCTACTGCCCCAGCAGTAGGGGATGAGCGATTGGTTAGTGTCATTATTCCAACGTTTAACGCGGGTGAGCGTTTAGAAATTGCTATTCATTCGTTACTTAATCAAAGCTGGAAAAATTTAGAAATTATTGTCGTGGATGATTGCAGTACGGATGATACGCCCGAATTGGTAAGAAGGCTATCTCTGCGAGACAGTAGAGTAAAGTTAGTGCAACAACCACAAAATGGTGGTGCTTACCGTGCGAGAAATGCTGGGCTCAAGATTGCTAAGGGAGATTTTCTTACCACTCATGATGGTGATGATTGGTCTCACCCACAAAAAATAGAATCCCAAATTGCTTATTTGGACTCTTGGCCAAAGGTGATGGGTGTTTCCACCTTTTGGATACGTGCAACCGACGACTTACAGTTCCAGCATAATTGGCGATTAAACCCAAGATTAATACATTGGTCTCATTCTTCATTTATGTTCAGGCGTCAAGTTCTTGAAGAGTTGGGCCCATGGGATACTGTTATTGCGGGCGGTGATACGGAATTTATTTGGCGCGTTCAAGCTAAATACGGTAAGTGGGCGTTTAAGCGCATTCATAAAGAAGTGCCTATGGCATTCGCGTTAGATGATGAGGCTTCACTTACTCGAAATAAAGCTACCCATATTAAAACCATGCATAACGGATTGCGTCATATTTATAGAAGTGGTTGTCAGTGGTGGCATAAGAATAATAATGACGAACTTAAAACCGAAGGAGATGACACAAGAGCGTTTCCTGCACCTCGATCTATGATTATTCGCGGAGATAACAATACCAAAGGCGACTGTATTTTCATTTCTGACTTTAGCGATAAGCGCTTTAAAGACAGCGAGTTTGAACTTATAAATACCTTAATTGAGTCTGGTCAAAGTGTATTACTATATCATGTCCCGGAATATGGAAAGATTTATAGGCCGTTATGCGATAGGTTCTTTGAGTTATTGCATTTCAAAAATGCCGAGGTTTGCGTGTTTGGCATGGAAGTGGAAACGACCAACGTAGTCTTTTTGAATCCCAATTTACTGAAATTTGTTCCAGAGCAGCTTGCAGAAGTGTCAGGTCGCCGTGTCTTTGTCTCAAAGCGCAGTGAGAGCGAAATATCGAGTGAGCATGTTGTAGAGTTTATCAACGACGTTAATGAAAAAGATATTGTGATTACAAACATAAGTGAATTGAGTGATTCTCTTATCAATGTCACTTAAAGTTTGTGCTAATTTTTACTGAAGCTTTGAAATGAATGTAAAATATTTTGATGTTGAATGGTACCTTAAAACGTACCCAGACGTTGCAGAAGCGGGTGTAGACCCGCTCATTCATTTCGAAAAATATGGAAGAAAAGAGGGGCGGATTCCCTGTAATCTGCCCGCCCTGGCGCTAGAGCGTGAATTATGGGCAAATGCATTCACTGCAGAACCTAAGCTTGCTGAGCTCGAAAGTTATGCTATAGAAAGCAATATAAACGCAGTTTATGCCAACAGAGTGCTCGTTTCCTTTTATCTTTTTTCTAAGAATACAGCCAGAGCAACCTACCATGCCAATGAGATATGGAAAAAGCTTCCAACAGCGACATCATTATTCTGCCTTGAGGAGCTATACCTTTTAAGGTTTGATTGCTATTTTCAAAGCGGTCAACTCCTAGAAGCAAAAAATTTGCTAGCTGATTCTGATTGGCCAGAAAGTACTTCGAAAAAATTGGCAGAAGAAATGGCTTTTGGCGACCAACGTCCTCTGCAAGCGCTTAACGAAGTGTACAAATCAAACGGGCTTACCATTCTCTCGAAAAGAAACACTATCCCCCCTTTTGATGCTTTATGTTCGCAGAATCCTAAGCCCTCTATCGTTAGTCAGCTAGCTCAGTATTTTTCGTCGAATAAGGTATCTATTATTGTTCCAGCTTTTAACGCTGAGAATAGCATTACTACTTGTTTGTCTTCATTGCGTCAACAAACATGGAAAAATGTTGAAATTATTGTCATTAATGATTATTCGTCAGACAACACTCAGGCAGTAGTTGAATCTATTTGTCGTAATGAACCAACAATACGTTTGATAAATAACACTAAAAATTTAGGCGCATATACGTCTAGAAATATAGGTATGAAAGCCTCTACGGGAGAATATCTAACGGTAATGGATGCCGATGATTATGCTCACCCTCAAAAAATTGAAAAGCAAGTTCTACCATTATTATTTGGGCGCAAGGTAAAAGGCACAGTATCACATTGGGTTAGGTGTGATGAGAACCTGAATTTCTCCGCTATCAGAACCGGTCGCTCTTGGGTGCACAGAAATATATCTTCACTGATGGTGAAACGTGAGGTCTGGTCGATATTAGGAGGGTGGGACGAAGTAACTGTGAATGCCGATACCGAGTTTTACGAACGGCTAAGGAATAAGTTTGGTCCTCATTCGATTAAAGAGATTTTGCCTGATGTGCCGATGTCGTTTGGTCGCACCCATTTCTCATCACTCACGCAAAACAAGCTAACGCATACGGTTACACAGTACGGCGGAGTGAGAAAACAATATATGGACTTTGCTAGAGCTTGGCATAAAAAAGCTGTCAAATTAGTTACGCCTAGCAAATTAAAATCTCGTCCGTTTCCAGTCCCTCCAATAATGTTAAAAGAAGAAGATGAATGCAACGCGAAACAATTTGCGCGCTGGAGTGATGCATTAAATGAAAAGTGGTACTTAAGCCTGTATTCAGACGTGAAAATGTTGGGTAAGGGGCTACATGAACATTTCTGGGAAACTGGAGAAACAGAGGGGCGATATCCTTCGCCCTTGTTTTGCCCAGATGCTTACAGGTATAAGTTCAACTTAAGCTCGAACGACTCCCCTACATATCATGCGTTAGTGTCTAACTGGAATTTTAGTTCGCCAGTGGAAATCACCGGAAGGAAAAAGGCCCCAAAAGAAAACAGTGTAAATGTGGCGTTATTCGGGCATTCGGTTTCTACTCATATCTTTGGTGCAGAAAGAAGTTTGCTAGATATGGCGAAAGCACTAAATAGCAGTGCAAATATTAATCTTACGATTTTTCTTCCAGCATGCACAAACCAGCAGTATATCGAAGAGTTATTAAAATACTCAGATTCCATAGTCTTTATTCCCTTGCCTTGGATGAAAAGAAATAGGGCGGTATACAGTGAGATTGTGACGTATCTAAAGCGCCGTTTCGTTTCAGATAAAGTTGATTGTGTTTATGTGAATACTATCATGTTGCTAGAACCCTTCCTTGCAGCGAAGGCAGCCAAAATTTTAAGTGTTGTGCACGTAAGAGAATTGGTAGAGTTTGACGTAGATTTAACTAATATTCTTGAGGAAACGCCAGAACAATCAAGGCGTCGCGTGTGCGAGAGTGCAGATTTCTATATAGCCAACTCAAACGAGACATCTAAGTGGTTAGCAGCCCCTCAACAGACGAAAGTTATTTACAATTGTATTGATAATTATGGCCACTCATCTAAAGCGCCTGATCCTGAAGTATTAAAAGTTTGCATGATAAGTAGCAATGTTAAGAAAAAGGGGGTTTACGACTTTTTCGAAATAGCAAAATTATGCAAACACAACCCTAAAATCCAATTCACATTATATGGGCCTTCAACGATTGATGTTAAGAAAGCATCCGAGAAATTCGGGTGTAGTAATATTAAGTTTGCTGGCTATATAGCCGAGCCCTCTAGAGCATTGGCCAAGCATGATGTTGTTTTAGCGCTGTCTAATTTCAAAGAGTCTTTTGGACGTACTGTTGCAGAAGCCATGTCTATGGGGCGAGTTGTGGTAGCTTATGAGTGGGGAGCTTTAGGCGAGTTGTTAAACGAAGAGTCTGGTTGTTTGGTGGAATATAAAGATAATATTGCGGTTGTTGCTACCTTAGAGCGCCTGTTAAACAATTTAAAATTGAGAGAGATGATCCAGCAGGAAGCAGCTTTGAGAGCGAAAGCGTTATTTAGTCGTGACATGTTTAACAAAAGATTGAGCAACCACATAATTCACCTGATTAAAAACCAAAGCGTTGATAAAGTTCGGGTTACTTCCTAGGGATCCCCCATTAAAATGCAATTCATTTTTCATATAGGCCCACCTAAAACGGGCACTTCAGCAATTCAGTATTGGTGTGAAACGCACAGAGATGAATTGTTAAAGCACAATATCTACTATCCGGCACACGATGTGGATGCAAACGGAATAAGCCCTGGAAATCTTCAAAGCATCTACAGTATAGGTGAGGAAAATAACCACTTAACGCTTAATACAAAAAAACTCCAAAAACTCATTGGAGACGCAGAAGAACAAGGGGCGAATACCGTTCTGTTGTCATCCGAGTTTTTTTTTAAAAGGGTTAATGAGCTTGCCGAGCATGTTCCAGGTGCAAAGTTTATCGCTTATATTCGATTTGAATTAGAACTATTAGAGTCCAACTATAATCAGGCGGTGAAAAGGCATAAAAGGGTGGTTACATTTAAATCTCCTCAAACTCCTCGCGCAGACTCCATAAAGTTTCTATCAAGGCATATAGAGTCATTTGGCATTCAACGTTTTATTCTTCGGCCATACAGTAAAACTGTGTTTAAAAATAACAACATCGTATCTGACTTTCTGGCGCAGATACCACTTTCGGATAATGCCACGCTGTTTGTTGACTCCCGCAAAATAAACCCACGTTATTCAGCCGATGGAGTCGAGTTTAAACGTTGGCTTAATCAATATGAGCTAGGTCCTTTACAAGAAAAACTAGACATTTATTTGCAAGCACAAGGAAGCAATGCCCCCCCTTATTCCTTTATAAATAGGGACACGTTTAACTGGTTAAAAGCGGGTTATCTCGAAGAATTAGAAAATTTCTTTAAACAGCATCAAGTAGCTGATAGCGACAGGTTTATTCGTGAGTGTAGAGGTATAGAACAAGATCCAATCAGGGTGCAATATATAGATAGGCAGCGGATGTCTGCACTGATTAATGGCTTTATTACTGAAAGCAAAGAAAATGCCCAGTTAATATTACGTTTTTACCAAGACAACCATGCAAAAGCTAGGTCCTGGTTGGATAAAGCAAAAATGCAGCTTTTGTACGCACACCTACCTTTAGCATTAAAGGTTAAAGCGAAGCTTTCGGAGAATGGCGGAGGGATTACCTCTGTAGTTTCCGAGGCTTTAAGAAACTCTTTTGAACGACAAAAAACGACGGCCGTTCATGCAGGGCAGAAGGTACAGAAACGCTGGGCGAATTCACCTTCTAGAGATGTTTACCCAAGTGTAGAAGTGGTCTCACATCATATTCCCAATACTTCAGGTAAAGCGTTTGCATTGGCGCTTTCAAAAGTGTATCGAGGGTCTGATTTATTCAATGCTTATTCAGCCCCAGAGGCAAAAGCGTTAAAAAATGGTCAAAGTATTTGGTTGCCTAGTGGTACCCGTATTGTGCACGGGCACTTTCCATTCCACGAAAACCAGCTAAAGATTTTTCCGAATGCAGTGCATATTTGCTGGGTTCGCGATCCCATTGAAAGGCTATGGTTGCACTTCAATCATACCTTAAACTTTCAGCAGCCCTATCATTTACATTGTCTGCTTCTCGCGTTGGCGAAACAGAATGGACTCTCAACGCTAGAAGATCTGTTTGACGAATTCATGAAGGTAGATCAGTTTTCCTCAATAAAAAATACTTATCAAGCCTTCCTTACCCCTAAGGGTATTGATAAATTTGCTTTTATTGGGTCTATTCATAAGTATCCAAGTGAACTAGAAAGGCTAGGGGAATTGTTAGGAAAGCAATTTCCCGCCAATTATGAAGAATATGGAGCGCCGGAAATAGAGAACGCTGTGAGCTATGAAAAAAACAAAGTATTGATTAAAAATGAATACAAATTTATCACTGATTATTTGTGAAAAATTGGTACGATAAAGGAATCACCCAATAAGTTAAGCTAACACGAGAAAGGCAATGAGTAGAAAGGGAATTATCTTGGCTGGTGGCACAGGCACGCGTTTGCACCCGCTGACGAAAGTAGTTAGTAAACAATTAATGCCGGTTTATGATAAGCCGATGATTTTTTATCCGCTTACCACTTTAATGATGTCGGGTATCCGTGATGTACTTATTATAACCACTCCAGATGAACAGCAACGTTTTATCGACCTTATTGGCGACGGCTCTGCATTAGGGATGAATATTCAGTATGCTGTTCAACCTTCACCCGATGGTTTGGCGCAAGCGTTTCTTATTGGCGAACAGTTCATTGGAAACGATAGTTGCTCTCTTGTTCTAGGTGATAATATTTATTACGGACATGATTTAAAACTTTCACTCCAAAACGCATATAAACAAGAACATGGTGCCACGGTATTTGGTTATCACGTGAACGACCCAGAACGCTATGGAGTAGTTGAATTTGATGACGAATGGAAGGCGCTTTCTATTGAAGAAAAGCCTGCCGTGCCGAAGTCAAACTACGCGGTAACCGGTTTGTACTATTACGATAATCGTGTGGTTGACTTTGCAAAAGAAGTAAAGCCGTCTCACCGTGGTGAGCTTGAAATAACCGACCTTAACAACTTGTATTTGGAAGATGGTAGTTTGAAGGTGGAGTTAATGGGGCGTGGTTCTGCTTGGTTAGATACGGGTACACTCGACTCTTTATTAGACGCAGCCAATTTTGTTGCGGCCATTGAGAAGCGTCAGGGCTTGAAGGTGTGCTGCCCTGAAGAAGTGGCCTATCGAATGGGCTACATTGATGCTCACCAACTTGAAAAGCTTGCTGCCCCCCTTAAGAAAAGTGGGTACGGCGATTATTTGCTAAAAGTAATCAGCGATAGAGTGAAAAATTAAATAGATAAAGATAAGCAAGAAGGTGGCAGTAGCCACCTTCTTGCTTATGTGAATATATGGAACGCACATGCAAGTCATTAAAACAGACATCCCAGACGTGAAAATCATTGAGCCAAAAGTGTTCGGCGATGAGCGCGGCTTCTTTCTAGAATGCTTTCGCACCGACTGGTTTAAGAAAGAGTGCGCAGATGTAGATTTTGTTCAAGATAACCACTCTAAATCTAGCCAAGGTATCCTTCGCGGCCTTCATTATCAGATGGAGCAAACACAAGGTAAGCTAGTTCGCGTGGTTAGTGGTGAGGTTTACGATGTAGCCGTAGATATGCGTAAAGATTCATCTACCTATGGAAAATGGGTAGGTGTTACCTTGTCTGCTGAAAACAAGCGCCAACTTTGGGTGCCAGCGGGTTTTGCCCATGGTTTCTACGTTACCAGTGAATCGGCTGAGTTCGTGTATAAGTGTACCGACTATTATCATCCTGAGTCTGAGATATCAGTAAAGTATGATGACCCTACTTTGAATATCGACTGGCCGTTAGTGAAGGGTGAAAAGCCTTCTCTATCTGGCAAAGACGAAACGGGTTTGGCCTTTGTCGATGCGCCAACGTTTTAATAAGCAGGGATTAAAGGAATAACAATGAAAATTGTCGTTATTGGTAATGCAGGGCAGTTGTCTTACGAACTAGTGCGTATTCTGGGTGAAGATACGATTTGTCTTGGGCCAGAAGATACGGATATCACCAAATTAGATGTGTTATCAGAAACGCTGGCTCAATTAGCACCTGATGTCATCATCAATGCCGCCGCCTACACAGCGGTAGATAAAGCGGAAGAAGACCAGGCCTTGTGCCATGCTATTAATGCCACAGCGGTTGAAAACTTAGCCAAGTACTGCAAGCAAGCCGGCGCGTTTCTAGTGCATGTGTCTACCGACTATGTCTTCAATGGTCATAAGGGCTCACCGTACCTACCTAACGACCCCATAGAGCCACAAGGCGTGTATGGCAAAACCAAGGCCGATGGGGAAAAGGCGTTACTCGAAATATTGCCAAGCGCAAGTTGTTTAATTCGTACCGCGTGGGTGTACTCCGCTCATGGTAATAACTTTGTAAAAACCATGCTTAAGCTAATGGCAGATAAACCTCAGCTTACCGTGATAGACGACCAAATTGGTACGCCAACCTGGGCGAAAGGGTTGGCCGACGCGTGTGTTAGTGCCGCCCAAAACAAAACAGTAGGTGTGTATCACTGGACCGATGAAGGCGTGGCCAGTTGGTACGACTTTGCACTAGCCATTCAAGAGCTAGGGATCGAAAAAGGCTTTTTAGAAAGTGCAATTCCTGTATTGCCTATTCCAAGCAGCCAATACCCCACGCCAGCTAAACGCCCTCACTACAGTGTGCTAGATAAAACGTCAGCAAGAGAAGCGTTTGCAACATGCAACCCAACCCATTGGCGCAAACAGTTGTCGGCCATGATGGACGAGCTTAAAGCGGCGCAATAAGCCGCAACACACAAATTCAAGTTTGGTAAATAAAACATGAGTAAAACAATTTTAGTCACAGGTGGCGCAGGGTTTATTGGCTCAGCGGTAGTACGCCATTTAATTAACGATACCGACCACACCGTTGTCAACCTAGATAAGCTAACTTACGCAGGCAATTTAGAGTCACTAACGTCGGTTTCAAGCAACGAACGTTACAGCTTTGAGCAAGTGGATATTTGCGATGCTGACGAAGTGAAGCGCGTGTTTAATACCCATCAGCCCGATATTATTATGCATTTGGCGGCGGAATCTCATGTAGACCGTTCAATTGACGGCCCAGGTGAATTCATTCAAACCAACGTAGTGGGTACTTACACCTTGCTTGAACAAGCAAGAGCGTATTGGTCCGCACTTGAAGGCGAAAAGAAAGCCGCCTTTAAATTTCATCATATTTCTACCGATGAAGTATACGGCGACCTTCCTCATCCAGATGAAGTTGAGCCGGGTACTGAGTTGCCGTTATTCACGGAAACAACACCGTATGCGCCAAGTTCCCCTTATTCAGCCAGTAAAGCCAGTTCAGATCAGCTAGTTCGCTCGTGGCTTCGCACATACAAGCTACCTACGCTAGTCACCAATTGCTCGAATAACTACGGGCCGTATCACTTCCCCGAAAAGCTTATTCCGCTGGTAATTCTTAATGCGCTAGCCGGAAAGCCGCTGCCTGTATATGGTAAAGGGAACCAAATTCGAGATTGGTTATATGTGGAAGACCATGCCCGCGCGTTAGTTGTGGTTGCGCTAAACGGTGAAATTGGCGAAACCTACAACATTGGCGGGCACAACGAAAAACAAAATATTGAGGTGGTGCAAACTATTTGCGCTATTTTAGATGACGTTAAGCCTAAAGAAGGCAAGTATGCTGAGCAAATTACTTACGTACAAGATCGCCCTGGCCACGATATGCGCTATGCTATTGATGCAAGCAAGATAGAACGGGAACTTGGATGGAAGCCCCAAGAAACCTTCGAAAGTGGAATTCGTAAAACCGTTGAATGGTATTTAAATAACGAAGGCTGGTGGAAAGCGGTTCTTGATGGAAGTTACCAAGGCGAGCGTTTAGGTACGGGAAACTAGTAACCTAACCCTAAACAGATAAATCCATGGTGTGATACACTAAAAAACCGTTTTGAATAAAAACGGTTTTTTTATTTTACTCGCGATTACTCCGTCAATGAAAAAAATACTTATGCGCTCAGTTAGAGCTGCACTCCAATTAATACCTAGCTCGATGAAAAGCAGGCTAAAGCGCAGTGAAAAGCTCACAACTTTTTATGTTACATCGGTAAGAAAGGCAGGGTTGTTTTTCGATGCCCCCACAACAAAGCAAACCCAAGCTCTTTACACGCAGTGGTTGAATTTTAAACGTGATGTTCTGGTTAGTGAAAAAAAGGCTCGATTATGGCAAGCCGTTATATTTGGCGCTGGACAAGTTGAACATACGATTGAAAGCGTTAAAAACGCAGGAGCCACGAAATATTTCGTGCTTTCTAATCATTCGTCTGGCTTTGCGCAATTATTAGAAGACGAACACTTCGATAGCACTGTACCAGTTTTGTTTTTAGCCAGTGGAAGCGCGTTAGCGCCGCATGCAGTAGAGCACTTTTTAAGTGCCATCGCTAATCGAGATGTGGGGGTTATTTATTGTGATACCGATGAGATTGATTCAACCGGTACTCGAAGTAAGCCGAAGTTTTTCCCTGATTGGAATCCCGATTTACACTTTTCTACTGCCTATGTTCAATCAGGTGTTATGTTTGATACTTCATTGCTTAAACATGACTTTCTATTTGAGACTAAATCAGCAGCACAGTTATTAGCAAAGCTTGCAACAATACATTCGAATTTAAGCGTGTATCACATCCCACTTCCGCTTATACACGTTTGTAGAGAAGAAAGTGAAATACTAGAAGAGTTAGCGCTGGTAAAAAAAGAGGTAAGCCATCAGGCTTGCGTACAGGTTACTTGTGATGGTGCGTTCAAACTAAACAAGCTATTGTGGGAAAACACAAACCCTTTAGTTAGTCTTATCATTCCTACTAAGAATGGCAAAGCGCTAGTGCAAGCATGTATCGAATCTATTAGAAACAAAACCAGTTACAGTAACTATGAAATCATTTTGATCGACAATGCCTCTGATGATCCCGAAAGTATTTCATATTTTGAAGAATTGGATAAGTTACCAGACGTTAGGGTGCTCAAATATCCGCAGCCGTTCAATTATTCTGCAATTAATAATTTTGGTGTTGAACACGCAAAGGGAAGCCTTGTTGCGCTAATAAATAATGACATAGAAGTTATTGCGCCAGAATGGCTAACTTATATGGTAGGACATGCTCAGCGCGAAAATGTAGGTTGCGTTGGTGCAAAATTAATTTACTCAGATACGCGTATTCAACATGCTGGTGTTGTTCTAGGTTACGGTGGTGGAGCGGGGCATGCTCACAAGAACTTTCCTCGGCTTCACACGGGGTATCTTAATAGAATTAATGCAACGTCAAATTACAGTGCGGTAACAGCAGCTTGTTTAGTTGTTAAAAAAACACACTTTAATACAGTAAATGGTCTTAATGAAGATTTAGCGGTAGCATTTAACGATGTAGACTTCTGTTTACGGGTGCAGGCGTTAGGAGTGAGAAACGTATATTGTGCTGAGGCCGAATTGTTTCACCATGAGTCAGTAAGTAGAGGGTTAGATATTTCACCTGAGAAGGCGGCAAGATTTAATAAAGAACTTGCTTATTTGAAAACTACATGGTCACATATTATTGAAAGGGATCCTGCCTACAGCCCAAATTTAACGCTTAAACGTGAAAATTTTTCTATAAAAACAAAAGAAGAGTTAATGAAAGAGCGTGGTTGAATAATAATAGTTTAAGAAGTCAGTAAGCTGAAATACAATACGTTAAACATTAGAATGAAATCTATAACGATTGCCGTATTCAAGAGTGTTGGGTAAGTTTAATTACGCTTAAAAGTTAACCTACGCAAATGGTTTTTAAATTTGTATTAATTGGAGAATATTTAAATGGAGAGTGCATTGCCAAAGCTTAAAATAGCCGTAGCAGGTACAGGTTATGTGGGGCTTTCAAATGCTGTGCTACTTGCGCAACACAATGAAGTCAAAGCAGTAGACTTGGTAGCAGAAAAAGTCGACATGCTAAATAATAAGAAATCGCCAATTGAAGACAAAGAGATTTCTGAATACCTAACGACTAAAGCGCTTAACCTAGAAGCAACACTTGATGCTG
>Ga0208182_1000445_pt1 | contig 28778 bp, 25 predicted proteins | sample MalvireepMed_906_FD_184248 | JGI IMG/M metagenome (GOLD analysis project Ga0208182, IMG submission 184248) | Marine viral communities from the Global Malaspina Expedition - Malaspina viral metaG DeepMed_906 (SPAdes) (version 2) | ecosystem: Environmental > Aquatic > Marine > Oceanic | place...
TCTTAATGTGGATTGAGCAACCCCGAAATGTTTGGCAGCCTCCCCAATACTAACCAGTTTCCCCATAACTTGCTCTCTATATTATAGATATAATCTATCTATCATAGTAATAAATAGGTAGGTTTGTATATATTTTATTTAACTGTTTGCAACCCGCCTTGCCATTGTTGCTTGTACTCAAGCATATTAACCATCATGCCCCAGCCTTGATCTAAGATTGATTTGTTTAATGCTGATTTAGCTTTGACATGCCGACCTTTTTTCTCCATCGTACCGCTAGCTGATCTCGACATATTGGCGACTTTTAAATCTTCACAGGCAATCATGGCGTGGTTTTTGCTGATTGTGGTGGTGATTTTATGCAAGTAGTCATGGCGAATATTGGCGATGTGATTGTGTAATTTTTGAATCTTACGGTTTTGCCTTTTCCAGTTTTCACTGAATTTTACTTTCTTACTTAATTGACGCTGCAATTTGGCAAGTTTAATTTGATTGGCTTTAAAGCTGTTTTTGGGTTTGATGTATTGACCGTCTGAGGTGGTAATGAGTTTAGTGATACCTAAATCAATACCTATGGCGCTTTTGGAGGGGTGAGTTGGGTTCTCAGATAATGCTCGCTCAGTGCCAAACGACACGTACCAGTGACCTGATTTCTTGCTGATGGTGACGTTTTTAATGGTGCCGATGATATCTTGTGATTTTTTAAATTTTACAAAGCCCACGCCATTAGGTAGTTTGACGCGATTACCTTCAACACGGCAATATTTATCAAACTGAACAAGCCTGATTGAGTCGCAGCCATCGGATTTACGTTTAAATCTTGGCATCAGTTGTCGTAGTTGAATCTCTGTGCCATCACTTAGCTTAAAAAACTTGGGTTTTCGAAACTTCTTTTTGTTTTCTTTGAGCCTAGCATGAACTTTAGGGTCGAAAAATCGTGACCAAGCAGAGGCAAGATCACGTACTTTTTGTTGTAAAGACACAGCATTGGCATGGGTTCTTAAGAAGTCAAAATCAGGATTGTTCTTTAGAACCATGATTTTATTAACCAAGTTGGTGGCATTAATAAATTCATTTTTGGCAAACATCTCAAATGAGATCGCTAGCATTTGATTCCAAACAAAGCGTGCAGAGCCGACAAGATTATTTAGAATAATCTGTTGCTCTGCATTAGGCTCAAGCCTAAATTTATACGCTTTGTTGATTTTCATAACGCCGATTCATTTTTTTTGATATAATATAAACTCTAAAGTTTACAATAATTTATTTCAATATATTATTTGTGTAAAGATATAATATAATAAACGAAACGCTAGGCGAAATTCAATTCCACCCTAACATCAGGTGGAGTCCTTTTTCACGTTTTGATAAGCAATAATTCTGTTTTGGTCTGTCTTGAATTTATATTTATATTGATAAATCATGAACCATTTCAATAAGTCTAAGCCAATATAGTAGTCGGAGATAAAATGAGAGGTTCGTGATAAGGCGACTTCTTTGCTATTTCATTTCTTATTTTAGTTCAATTTTTTAACCCACTCATCCATTAGGAGCTTTTCATGGCTAACGAACGTACTTTATCTATCATCAAACCTGACGCAGTTGCTGGCAACCACATTGGTGCTATCTATGATCGTTTTGAGCAAGCTGGTCTAAAAATTGTTGCCGCTAAAATGCTACAACTTGATGACGAAAAAGCAGGCGGTTTCTACGCTGAGCACGCTGAGCGTCCATTTTACAACGACCTAGTATCATTCATGACTTCAGGTCCAGTATTGGTATCAGTACTAGAAGGCGAAAATGCTATCGCTAAGCACCGTGAAATCATGGGCGCAACCAATCCTAAAGAAGCTGCTGAAGGCACTATCCGTGCTGACTTCGCTAGCAGCATCGATGAAAACGCGGTACATGGTTCAGATTCAGCTGAATCAGCGGCACGTGAAATCAGCTACTTCTTCAATGAAGACGAAGTTTGTGCACGTACGCGTTAATAGCAGCTATTATTTGCAATATTGATTGTTAATAAATAGTATCGCGAGACGGCTTATATCTTATGGGTATAAGCCGTTTTAGCTGTTATATGTAATAACAGTGTCGTTGCTTATTGAAATTCATAGGCGCTTGCCTCATTATTAGATTTACTAGCGTTATCAATCCTTTATCAGCACATTGTCAATATAGATAATTATTTGCATTCTATATAGGACAAATTTTGCGCTCATAACGGATTGCTCAATGCATCATTTAATTGTATAACGACGTTCATGGCTTATGCCAAAAGGTTACCTATTATGTCCACTGTTCAATCACCGATCCAACACACACCCACTAACAAGACGGCTAGTATCAAGATAGTAGATGAGGCGCAGGCCAAGACCAATCTATTAGGGATGACGCAGTCGCAACTTGCCGATTACTTTAAAAGTATCGGTGAAAAGCCATTTCGCTCGACGCAAGTGATTAAATGGATATATCAGCACGGAGTCACTGACTTTGAGCAGATGACCAATCTGAGCAAATCATTGCGGGATAAGTTATCAGCCAATGCCTGCGTTACGCCACCAAAAGTGATTCATCGTCAATATAGTGATGATGGTACGCGTAAATGGGTGTTTGAAGTGACGGGCGGCTCATTGGTTGAGACGGTATTGATTCCAGCGGATGACAGTAAATTAAATGGTCGTAAGACTTTGTGTGTGTCTTCACAAGTGGGCTGTGCGCTAGATTGTAGTTTTTGCAGTACTGGTAAGCAGGGCTTTGAGCGTGATTTAAGCGCTGCTGAGATTATCGGTCAGCTGTGGGTGGCCAATGCCTCTTATATGACTGATAACAATGATAGTCTAGAACACGTTGATCATAGCCTGTGGGAAAACAATGTCACCAACGTGGTCATGATGGGCATGGGTGAACCATTATTAAACTATAAACCAGTGGTTGGCTCAATGGAGCTGATGCTGAGCGATCACGCTTATGGACTATCAAAACGTCGAGTGACCTTGTCAACCTCAGGCGTGGTACCTAAAATGTACCAACTAGCACAAGATATCGATGTAGCACTGGCTATCTCACTGCATGCCCCCAATGATGAACTGCGTAATGAGCTGGTGCCAATTAATAAAAAGTACCCGCTAGAAGAGCTGATTGCCGCTGCAAAAAACTACGTCTATGATGTCAATCCGCGTCATAAAAAGCACGTCACGATTGAGTATGTGATGCTTGATGGTGTCAATGATAGCAATGAGCATGCTCATCAGTTGGTCGTGCTATTAGAAGGGCTACCAAGTAAGATAAATCTTATTCCGTTCAATCCGTTCCCACATGCGTCGTACGATAAGTCAAGCAACAACCGCATTCATGCGTTTAGCAATATACTGAGTGAAGCTGGGTTTGTTTGCACCATTCGTCAAACACGCGGTGATGATATTGATGCCGCTTGTGGTCAATTGGTCGGACAAGTGGCTGACCGTACCAGACGCTCGGCTGCATGGCAACAAAGCATCAAAGATCGTGAAAATGTTTGATACGTTTTGCATATGACAGGATAAATATCCGTCTGTTCTAAAAGAAGCTTAGCTGTCTTTTATCTGTCGCAACGGTAATGAAAATGTATCAATAACGGTCAAGATTGAAGAACATAGCAATTAATAACAACTAAATTGTACTTATAGGGGCTAAATCTATTAAACTGATGCCTCGAAGATCGAATGCATTGAACCACAGTTTTATGATGGCGGCTATGATGACTTCTAAAAATTTTTATCAGTTGGTAGAGCAAAAACCATTTTTTAACCTTTATAAAAAGGCAGGTGTGGTGACGAACCGAGTCACTGCACCGAAGTGCGCATTACTGGCTGCCGCACTCGCATTATCATTGCTAAGTGGCTGTCAGAGTACACCAAACAATGACTTGTCAGGCATCGCGCCTTATCAGACATCCACGAAGCCCAGCGGTGACCGCAACTTAGATCAGCAAGAAATTGCTCGTGTACGTACCTCACTTGCTGCACAATATATCCGCAAAAATGAGCTCGATACGGCGCAGCGTCAACTCGAAAAAGCCTTTGCTGCTGATAGCCGTTACGCGCCAGCCTATGATATGATGGGCGTTTTGTTGCAGCAAGAAGGCAGCCGCATCAATCTTGCAAAAGCCGATCAGTACTTTAAAAAAGCCATCGCGCTGGATAAAGACTTTGTGCAAGCACACAATAATTACGGTGTTTATTTATCACAGATGAAGCGCTATCGTGAGGCGGCAGAGCAGTTTGAGATTGCAGGCGCCTCATTAGGTTATGAAGGCCGTATCGGTGCGTTAGAGAATTTAGGGCGTACATACCTTCAGTTGGGTGACAATAGTGCCGCTGCTAAAGCGTTTTTGCGGGCCCTAGATGGCAATCGCAATAGTATTATTGCTCATATTGAGCTGGTAGATTTATTGCTTGAGCAGCAGCGAGTACCGCAGGCTCAGCGCTTGTATGACGAGACCTTGATATTGGTACAAGGGCAGGGCATCAGTCCTAGATTGCTCCTACAAGGTATCAAACTTGCGGCAGCACAAAACAACATTACAACTCGCCAGCAATTGGCACAGCAGCTTTTATCCGCTTATCCATTGAGCGACGAAGCGAAACAACTTAAGACTTGGCTTAACAATCCAGAGGCACCATGGAAATGATCACCCCATCATCAAACACTCAATCTAACGCTCAGGGATCATTTGGTGCCACGTTGCAGCAAGCCCGTAAAACGAAGCAAGTCAGTTTAGAAGAGGCAGCCGCCGAGTTATTTATCTTAAAACGTCATCTAGAAGCACTAGAGAGCGAAAACTTTGCTGAATTACCGCAAGCGGCATTTGCTCGTGGCTTCGCTATTAACTATGCCAAATATTTGGGCCTAGACTCAGCCAAAATCGCGAGTAGTTTTGATGCCGCTTACCCCAGTGAACTCAAAGCCAAATCGGTCAATAATACTGATACACCATTGCAACCAATGGGCACGCTGCAACGCGATACACACAATCGCATTCGTTTTAATCCGCTATTGATCATCGGTGTGATTGGACTCATTATCTTGGCAGTATTTTTATTCCGTATGGTGAGTAATGCGAGTAAAGAAAATAGCCAAGAGCCTGTCTCTACTGTTGAAGATGTATCTGCTATTGAGCAAGCGCAAGGGGCTGCGATTAGCAATGATGCAAGTGATATCGGTGCGTCTGGCTCTGCGTTGAATTTAGGTGCTGCCAGTGCAGATACGGCTTTTTTAAACGTGAAGTTGACCGATGATGCTGTGGTTAGCATCACGGATGCATCGGGTAATAGTCTCATCAGTGGTTCACAGACGGCAGGTGACTATGACCTAACAGGCGTGCCACCATTTAGTGTACAAATTGATAATATCGATAATGTTAGCTTGATGCTCAATCAAGAAACGGTTGCTTTAGATACTTATGCAACGGATAAGCAAGCTACCTTTGAGCTAGTACCTTAGTCATCATTGGCCTCTTATCGAGCATGATTACTAGCGTTTAATAAAACTACTATACGTCTAAGCTCATTTATATATACAAGCCTGTGGTTTTTCTATTTTTGATTTAAGGATTTATCTATGTCAATGCCATCGCCTATTAACCGCCGTTTGACCAAAAAAATCTATGTCGGCGATGTTGCGATTGGTGGTGATGCGCCAATTAGCGTACAGAGCATGACCAACACTGACACTTGCGATGTGGCGGCAACCGTCGCCCAAATCGAGCGCTGCGTAGAAGCCGGCGCTGATTTGATGCGCGTATCAACGCCGACGATGGATACCGTCAAAGCCTTTGGCGAGATTCGTAAATTGGTGAGCGTACCTTTGGTTGCAGACGTGCATTTTGATCATAAGATTGCCTTAGCAGTGGCTGAAGCCGGCGCTGATTGTTTGCGTATCAATCCTGGTAACATCGGTAGCGATGCCAAGGTGCGTGAAGTGGTTGCTTGTGCTAAGTATCACAATATTCCTATTCGTATCGGCGTCAATGCAGGCTCTTTAGAAAAAGACATTCAGCGTAAGTATACTGAGCCGACTGGGGAGGCGATGCTTGAGTCAGCAATGCGTCATATCGACATTTTAGAGCGTCTTAATTTTGACCAATACAAAGTGTCTGTCAAAGCCAGTAATGTGTTTTTGACATTGGATGCGTATCGCCTGCTATCAGCGCAGATTGATAACCCACTGCATTTAGGTGTCACTGAAGCAGGTGTCTACCGTACTGGTGCTGTCAAATCTGCCATTGCGCTTGGTGGTCTGTTATTAGACGGTATTGGCGATACGATTCGTATCTCGTTAGCGGCTGAGCCTGAAGAAGAAATCAAAATTGGCTTTGATATTTTAAAGTCGCTTAATATCCGCTCAAATGGCGTAAACTTTATCGCTTGCCCAAGCTGCTCGCGTCAAGAGTTTGACGTGATTAAAGTGATGACGGCCTTAGAATCACGTTTGGAAGACATCCGTGAACCAATGGATTTATCCGTGATTGGCTGTAAAGTGAATGGTCCAGGCGAAGCAAAAGAAGCAGATATCGGTATCGTTGGTGCCGCACCAAGATCACTGGTATACCGTATGGGTCAAAAAAGTCATCTTATCGATACCGACAATGTAGTCGATGAAATAGAAAGTATGGTTCGCGCCCATGCAGAAGATTTGGCGAAAAAGCGTGAGAACGAGATTATTCGCGTAAAATAAGTCGCAATGCAAGTATCTGCTTTTTGCTGTGTAAACAAAGGGTAGGCAGCACATTTTTTTTGTTAATACGTAGATAACAATAATAGACATAATTGTTAAATTTTAAGGACATGACCGTATCATGATTAAAGCTATTAAAGGGTTTAATGATATTTTGCCTGACCAATCAGCAAAGTGGCTGCATCTAGAAGCGATATTGGCTGATGTACTTGGTAGATATGGTTATGAGCATATTCGCTTGCCTATCGTTGAGCAAACTGATCTATTCGCACGTGCGATTGGCGGTGCGACAGATATCGTTGAAAAAGAGATGTACAGCTTCACTGATAAATCTGAGCCACCCACGCCTTTGGCCTTGCGTCCTGAAGGTACAGCAGGAGCAGTACGTGCCGTTATCGAGCATAACTTATTGCGTGGGGACACGCCGAAGCTTTGGTACGTTGGTCCAATGTTCCGCTATGAGCGTCCGCAAAAAGGCCGCTATCGTCAGTTTCATCAGCTAGGTGTTGAAAGCTTTGGTAGTGCGCTACCAGACGCTGATGCTGAGCTGATTGCAATGACGCATCTGATGTGGCAAGAACTGGGCCTAAAAGATGAGATGCACTTACAGTTAAACAGCCTAGGTGAGCTTGATGAACGCCATGCCTATCGCGAAGCGCTGGTTGCCTATTTGACGGACAAAAAAGATCAATTAGACGAAGACAGCAAACGTCGCTTGACGACCAACCCATTACGTATCTTAGATAGTAAAGAGGCAAGTACGCAGGCAGTATTAGCAGACGCACCAAAGCTTGCTGACTTCTTGGGTACAGAGAGTGTGGCGCATTTTGAACAAGTTCAAGCTTATCTGACTGCGCTTGGTATCGATTTTGAGATTAATCCACATCTGGTGCGCGGTCTTGATTATTATAATAAAACGGTCTTTGAGTGGGTAACGGATAAGCTTGGCAGTCAAGCGACGGTATGCGCTGGTGGTCGTTATGACGGTCTGGTTGGACAATTAAAGTCCATAGGTACAAACGATGATAAGTCAGATAAAAAACCTGTAAAATCTGAACCGGCTATTGGTTTTGCGATGGGGCTCGAGCGCTTATTGCTACTGATGGAAGCCGTGGCACCGATTGCTGACAAACCCGCTTGTGATGTCTTTGTCGTGGCGCATCCTGACGTTTATAGTGCAGGTATCAGCTACGCACAAAACCTACGTTATAGTCGTCCAGATGTACGCGTGAAGATGGCAAGTGCAACGAGTCTAAAAGCGCAAATGAAAAAGGCAGATAAGTCCGGCGCAGCATTGACAGTCATCATCGCACAGCAAGAGCTGGATGATAATACCGTCAGTATTAAAGACATGCAGACGGGTGAGCAGCAGACTGTCACACAAGACTGGCTATCGAGTAAAGATAACTTTTCTCGTAAATAATCGTCTTGCAACGCCGCAGTTTTGATTTTGGCATCAGCAATTTAATGTACATTTTATCAGGTAAATATATATGGCTCTGACCCCCAATTCGCCGAATGCAGACAACTCCATGCAAGCGTTAAAGCAGTATGGTAGTTATATTGTCACTGCGATTTTGTTGGCACTGGCTGCTTATTTTGGCTGGACATACTGGCAGAACAACCATGCGCGAGTAGATACTGTCGCCGCTGATCAATATGCCGATATCCAACGACTGAATGAAGAAGTCAGCTTGGCTTCGCAAAATCCAGATCTAGAAGCCGACGCACAAGAGTCGCTGGTACAGAGCCGTACACAGCTAGACAAAGATATTGATGCTTTAGTCAGTACGCATGGTGAATCAGTTTATGCCTGGCAAGCGCTGATGATAAAAGCTCGCCAACAGGTCGATAATGATGATTTTACGGCGGCAGCTGAGACATTTAAGCAAGCGCTAGCAATCGATCTGGGCGATGCCGGTCTAAAGGCAATCACTCAGCTGCGTTATGCCAAGACGTTACTGGCGACAGGCGATGCAGATGCGGCCTTGTCAGAAGCCAACAACGATATGCCAAGCTCGTTTGAAGCCAGTCAGCAAGAGCTGCTGGGTGATATCTACTTGGCACAAGACAACAAAGAATCAGCGATTAAGTCTTACAATAATGCTTGGGAGCTATTACGTAGCCGCCAAGAAACGCGTGCAGTATTGGCCTTAAAGATGGAAAGCTTGGGTATCACTCCTGAGCCAATTGCTGAGCCCACCAGTCTTATCCAAGAATCAGCGACTCCTGAGCAGCCATTAGTGGTTGAAAACTCAGAAAATACGAGCGTTGAAGCTGCTCAGTAAGTCACTAAGTTCAGTAAATTACTAAGCTCGGTAAATCACTAAGCTAGTATTGAGCAGTAGCAATCGATTAAATGCTTTTTGATACGACGTCATAATGACTAATGTGCTGTTGGCCAATGTACCAATTAATAATAATTCATTTGTAGTGAGAACATATAATGACTCAATCTATTCGCTCTAGCAAAATGTTAAAAACTACGTTAAGTAGTCAGACTATCAAGAAGACAGTCATGCATGTGGCAGTACTTGCCGTAATGAGCACTGCAGTGATTGGGTGTAACCGCGGCATCAAGCCAGTGGTTAATGACCCAGTAAAATTGGTACAGATTGCGCAACCGATCAACGTGCTCCAGCCAGTATTTAGTACCGATGTAGGTAACAAAAAAGCCAGTAAGAAAGACCCTCTAGATTTGCAAGTTGGTTACGCCAATGGGCAAATCGTTACGGCATCACGCGGTGGTGATCTGATAGGGTTTAATCAGACAGGCGAGCGCTTATGGTCGGTTAACGTCGGTGATCAGATCACAGGCGGTGTGGCGTTGGATGCGCTGAGTCAGACAGCGGTTGTGAGTACTCGCAATGGTCAAGTAATGGCGTTTGATACTATGACTGGCGCAAAACGCTGGCAGCAGCAGTTGTCAGGGTCGGTTTTATCCCCAGCGCTTATCAGTAATAATCGTGTGGTATTATCAGCGAATGATGGCTTCTTGCATGGCTTATCACTACAGACTGGTGAATCAGTGTGGCAGTTTGCGACACAAGTACCAGCGATCAGCGTGCGCGGTAGTGCGGCACCAACTTTGCTAGATAATGAAACGGCATTGTTGGCGACTGCTGATGGTCGTTTGCATGCAGTCACCGTTGATAATGGCTTACCAAAGTGGTCAAGACGTGTTGGCATTGGGTCTGGAAGCAGCGAAGTTGAGCGCATGAGCGATGTCGATGGCAAGCCTATCGTGGATAAAAATCAGCTGTTTGCGATTAGTTATAGTGGTCAGCTATTGGGTATTGATTTGGCCTCACGTCAAGTGATGTTTGTCAATGAGCTTGCTAGTTTAAAAGCACTTGCCGTCAACCCTCAGCAAGTGATTGCTACTAGCCTAGATGGTAAAGTGGTTGCCTATGATCGCAATAGTGGCGAGACATTGTGGGAAAGTGAGGCACTGGCTTATCGTGACCTAACCAATCCTGTCATGATTGGCAATTATATTGCAGTCGGTGATTTTGACGGTGTGGTACATTTATTTGACCCTGCTACTGGCAATATTGTTAGCCGCGTGCAGACAAAAGGGACGTTGACGAACTTGCAAGTACAAGGCAATCGCCTGATGACTCAAAGCACGTCAGGACAAGTTGCTATCTGGCAGTTAACGCGCTGATAAAACAGTACACTGGTTTTTATCTACAAAACACAAACGCTGCTTAGTCAGCGTTTAGTGCTTTGTGTAAATCGCTTGTTTAAGTACAGGCTTTCGCGTACTCTATGCGACCGATGTGTTAACCATATATACTATATATAATTTAGTCGTCCCAATTATTTTTTAGCCAAAAAATAGCTAGCTACTATTTTTGCTATTGTTTTATCATTCATTTTAATTTGCGGTTAAGTGCAGCCCTATTCGTTACTATTGTTATATCAATGGTCATAAGAATAATTGTACTGTCCGTCATTGTGCCTTTCACTGAGAGTAACCCATGAGTATCAAGCCTGTGGTCGCCTTAATTGGTCGTCCAAACGTCGGTAAATCCACCTTATTCAATCAGTTCACAAAAAGTCGGCAGGCATTGGTTGCTGATTTGTCGGGATTGACTCGTGACCGTCAATACGGTGATGCAACTTATGAAGATAAGTCATTCATCGTTGTGGATACGGGTGGTATTGGTGAAGCAGATGACGGCAGCGGTAATATCGATGACTATATGTCTGAGCAGTCGCATACTGCGATTCACGAAGCAGATATCATTGTATTTGTCGTTGATGCTCGTGCTGGTATGATTGGTGCTGATGCTGAGATTGGCAAGTTTTTGCATACCCTAGGCAAACCGGTTTATGTCGTTGCCAATAAAGTTGATGGTGTCCACGAGGCAGCGCCAGCAGAGTTTTACGCGTTAGGATTGGGCGAGCCGTATCCGATGGCGGCCAGTCATGGTCGCGGTGTGGGCAACTTGCTTGAAGTCTTAACGGCTGATATGCCTGAGCAAGAGAATATAGTTGAGCCAAACGGTTTGAAGCTTGCGATTATCGGTCGTCCAAACGTTGGTAAATCAACTCTGGTTAACCGTCTGTTGGGCGAAGATCGAGTGGTGGTATTCGATATGCCTGGTACGACGCGTGATAGTATTTATATCCCTTATCAGCGTGAGGGCAGAGACTACGTATTGATTGATACGGCTGGTGTACGTCGCCGCGGTAAAATCGATGAAAAAGTAGAAAAATTCTCTGTTATCAAAACCTTGCAAGCGATTGAAGACTCTAATGTAACTGTCATTGTCATTGATGCGCATGAAGGTATTGTTGACCAAGATTTGCATATGATTGGCTATGCACTTGATGCTGGTCGTGCTCTAGTCGTCGCGATCAACAAATGGGATGGTTTGACGCCAGATCAAAGGGACTATATTAAGCTTGAGATGGATCGTCGTTTTAACTTTATCCCATATGTAAAAGTACATTTGATATCAGCACTACATGGGACTGGTGTGGGTAATTTATACCCATCTATCTTGCGTGCTTATAAGTCTTCAATGTTTGAAGTCTCTACCAATCGCTTGACGCAAATCTTGCAAGATGCTGTCACTGCCAATCCGCCACCAACTATTGCTGGTCGCCGTATTAAGCTACGTTATGCACATATCGGTGGTCACAACCCACCTGTTATCGTAATCCATGGCAATCAAACCAGTGCGCTTCCTAAGAGCTATCAGCGTTACTTAGAGAACCAGTTCCGTCAAGTATTTAAGCTTGAAGGTACGCCGCTCAATGTCATCTTTAAACAAAATGACAACCCATACGCCAATAAGAGCGACACGCCAACCAAGGCAAAAACACAGCAATTGCGTCAGCGTGAGCGCAATCGTGCAAAAAAATTCACTACCAAAGATAAAAAGTCTCGTTAATCACATGATTTGCTATGACTTATTTTATCGTGCAGCTCAGCAGGGTAAAATAAAAAAGCACTATAATCATATAGTGCTTTTTTTAGCAGTTCAGTATACTCGCTAATTACCTCAATCTTTCGCTTATCACATCTCTCAAATACCTGTAATATAAGTAAAACTTTTCTTGACTCAGTAGAGTGATATGAACAATCGTTCGTCTCAAACCATTTCTATGCTCATTTGGCGCTCTGTTGGACAGGCCGTAATTTTGGCTCTGCTGGCAGGTTTTGTATTGCCTTTTATTTATGGTTTGGTGCATCATTACCAAGAAAAACATCAGCATGTCCAGCAGTTAGCCTCGTTACTAACAACCAGTGCATCGACGCCAGACGGCGCTGACGTCGTCGCTGAGCAAGTGAATGTTTTATTAGAAAATGAGCCGAGCATTCAGAGTATCGTGTTTTATTCCACATCCCAGCCTATCAACGATATCAGCCAATCACTAGATGACTGGAAAAATGCTTTATTTGCCGATACGGTCAGCTTCAACCATCCTGTCGTTAGTAAGTACGAAGATTTTGTGAGTGTCAGACCCAATAAGCCCACATCTAATCAGCAGTTAGCGACAGATCTGTCTGAGAGTATGAGCGCGTCATCAGTTACGGATGAATCGATCGGTAACACGAATAGGAATAACAGGCTGATTGGCTATATCAACATCACTATGGATGTGAAAGTACTGCGTTTACATTGGTTTCGTAGCATTATTCCGTTATGGCTGACCACGTTACTACTGACTATTATTTCAGGTATATATATTTTTCGAAAGCTGAATTGGCCGGTCAAAGATATCGAAGCATTAAATGGTGTCTGCGGTATTATCATCAAAAACGCAGAGCTAGAGCAGCTACCTATTATTCCGCAGCGCTTTAACTTTCAAGAGCTGACACAAATAAAAAAGGCCTTGGCTATCTTGTTTGATCGACTGCAAGAAGCCAAGCAAGGATATGATACGCTTGCTGCCTTTGAGCAGCAACTACATAACAAAGATGTCTCGCTTGATGTGCAGTTGCATAATTTTCAAAGCATGATTACCCATGAACTAAAAACATCGCTCAATGCTATCGTGGGCGGGCTACAGTTATTGGACTACGAAACCTTAACTAGAGAGCAAAAAGACGCTGTCGAAATTATTAGCAACGGCAGTGATAAACTGGTGCTATCACTGGATCATATTATTCAATTAAATCAGATACAAAAAGGACAAATAAAAATTCATAACAATGAATTTAATCCGCTACAGTTGATATCTGATCTTTTGATAAAGTTTGAACCTATAGCCAATCAACAAGGCTTAGCGTTAACCAGTAATATTCATCATGTAGATTACAGTCTTTATGGCGACTCAGCAAAAATTCAACAAATATTATCCATATTAGTCAGTAATGCCATTAAATTTACTCCTACTGGACAGGTAGTGATCACGTCACAACTGACGCATTTTGATAAAAGTAATCGTTGGAAAATCAGTGTCAAAGATACGGGCATCGGTATTGATAGCAATCATATTGATGATATTTTCAATCCTTTCTTTCAGGTGGATTCGTCACAAACGCGCCAGTATGAAGGCTCAGGTGTGGGCTTGCCTGTGGTTAAGCAATTGGTGCAGCTCATGGGGGCGACCATCGAAGTTGATAGTACCTTGGGATCAGGGACGCAGTTTACGTTGACGTTAGTAATGCCAAACCAACAACAATCTCGCCAGCAGCGGCTCTTAAATGGGCTAACGATTATTTATTATTATGATCAAGAGACGGGTGCGTTATTCAATGAGCTAGAGTATCTGGGCGCTACGGTGATCTGTCACCAGGACGTACAGCAAGTGATGAATGAGATAAGAGCACAGAAGGTCGATATGGTGATGTTCGCTGAGGACGTGCTCGCGGACAAAGCTGAGCTGTTAGCCAAGCTTATTCGCCAACATGAAAACGAAGAAAGCGTGCAACGTGCGTTATTGATATATTGGTACCCCCAACATCAAGCGCGTTATGTCGATAATTTCGAGTATGGTTTAAAAGCAGCTGGCATCGATTACTGTCATAGTACGACTTATGAGCACAAGGCTTTGAGTGACTTGTTAAAACGTTGGCTAGTATGGATCTAAAACACTATAAAAAATACATTTGGCTTTTTAAAATCGCCTAGCCCGTTAGATGTAATTTCCTGATAAAAAGCACAAACAAGCCAGGATTTTTTTACAACAAATAAAAAAGACGCCCAATTTTAAGGCGTCTTTTTTGTTTCTTGAATTGAGTTAGGCTGAAAAAACATACGCTCTAAAATTTTTTAGAACAGGTTTTTTGCCCAGCGTACGATATGTTGCCAAGTACGGCTCAAGAATCCTGATTGTTCGATATCATTGGTGGCAATAATAGGAACAGATGCGACAGCTTTACCATCAATAACGGCCATCATCTTGCCGATTTCTTGACCTTTCTTAATCGGTGCTTCTAGGCTGTCAGGAATATCAACCACGGTCGTGATTTTATTCTTCTGCGTTTTACTGGTTAGGATTTGTAAGTTATCACCTGTTGCCAGTTCTACCTCATCGGCTTCTCCGAACCATACTGGAACTTTGCTAACGAACTGACCAGCAGGTGCTTTGGTCACTGTGGTGAAGTGGCCAAAGCCCCAGTTGAGTAGTTCACGCGACTGATCAGCACGAGCCTGCTGGCTCTTGGTGCCCATGATGACAGAGATGAGGCGCATACCGTCGCGGTTACTCGAAGCGACTAAGCAATAACCTGCCGCATCAGTATGGCCCGTTTTTAGACCATCAACGGTAGGATCGGTTGCGAGTAGGGCGTTGCGGTTGCCCTGAGTGATACCATTATAGGTAAACTCTTTTTCGGAATAAATACTGTAGTAATCACCGCTGTTTTTGACAATAGCGCGAGCAAGTTTGGCCAGATCCAGCGCTGATGCCTCATGCCCTTCAGCAGGCATGCCAGTAGAGTTGACGAAATGAGAGTTTTCCATACCAAGCTTTTGCGCTTGCTCATTCATCAATATTGCAAATGATGCTTCGCTACCCGCGATATGCTCAGCCATGGCTTTTGACGCATCATTACCTGATTGAATGATGATACCGCGTAGCATATCGATGACACTAGCGGTCTTATTGACTGGCACATACATGCAAGACTGACTGCTGCTACCACGGCACCATGCATTTTGGCTCATGAGTACTTGGTCGTCTTCTTTGAGGTCGCCTGATGCTAAGCGCTGTTCGATGATATAACTGGTCATCATTTTCGTCAGAGACGCTGGCGGTAATGACTCATTCGCATTTTTTTGAGCCAAGATCTCACCAGTATTATAGTCCATCAATACATAGGCGGTATTATCCATCTCAGGTGGTTGTATGGCTGCGTTTGCCATCACTGCACTCATTGAGATACTTACACCAACGACCAGCTGTACTAGCTGATTTTTTACACGCTTTACTGTCATATATCATTACACCGCATCATGGAACCAAATGTATCTATCGCTTGTATTCACTGTCAATTTTCATACATTATTTTAAGCAGCATGCCTTAAACATCATGTCTAAAATAATGTATTAATCAAAACAAGAACGACTGTACGATAGACATAAAATTAACGCCTTATCTTAGCAAAATGCCAACCGATGGGGAATCGATAAATGCAAAAAAGTAAGGCATGAATAAAAAGAAAAGCGAGTAGGTATTAAGTGTTTGCTCTTACTAACCTATAGATAGCTTTTGATCAGTATAAATTCAACGACCACAAAAAAGCCTGCTGTACCGCTTGTGGTTTATAAGCGCAATGACAGCAAGCTTTTTTGTTCATTAAACTTAATGGGTAAGTGTAGAGTATTGTTCTTAACGATGATGAGAGTAGAGCTCCAGAAAGAACAAGGCCATGGTTTATTGTCGTTAATTATGACGGGCTTTTCTAGCGCTCAAGACGGCTCTCTACGCTTACACGCTTTTTAGCGATTAATATTCTGCGTTTGCAAGATCTTCGCATAGCGCTTTATTTTCTTGCTTTGAAAAGCCCATTGTCCAGCTACGAATACCTTGCAGTATCTGACGATAGTCTTGCTGCGTTGACAGATATTGAATCGCTGCTTTTGGATCTTCTAACGAAGGCATCAGCTCATGCAATTGCACGGTATAAGACTTATAAAAACGTTGTTTTTGATTGCCGTTCAGCATTGATGGACAGATCTCTGATAGTACCTGCATCACAGCAATTTCATGCTTTGTGATATTAATGCCAGACATATCTAGCGGAATAGTAGTCGCAGGATTGTTTGCAGCATTAGACGCTTGAGACAGCATGGCAACAGACGTTATCAGTCCTGCCAGCCCGATTTTTGAGGCGGTCTTTGCTATCACAGAAGCTATAGATAATATCGATTGATTCTTCATTCAGTATTACACTCGCTTATCTTTATTTGATGGTGATATGTTAATGGGTAAAAAAACAAAAGTCACATAAAATATTGATTTATGTGTAGATATCTTGTGAGCCAAAGGCATTTTACAGCAACATATCAGTAGCATATACCAATGAAGTCACATCAGTATAAACGCATCAGTTTGTATTGTTGTACGGTGTTGCATATTGTAACGCGTTGCCTTATTTCTCTCATTTCGACTCCGTTTGAGGCAAATAATATAACAATAGACAAAAATGCCAGACAGTTTTTGGTCAAAGACTGAGTTCGGGATTATCTATTGTTCAGGTATAATCGCTCGGGCTATCAAGATAATTTAGTTTTAATGTACTGATATCACAAGGCTTTCAAGAGTAATCGCCAAATTTTTTATTTTATATACTAGGGCGTGTTGAACATTCGACCATGGCACTGACAGCGACTATTTTTTAGGCGATTCGATGTTAAAAATAATAAGTTTAGTCACTCTAAGCGCTTATTTTTAACGATGAAGCGGCAAAAAAGAGTCCTGTCCCTGTTGTTGTCGTGAGGGCTGATGCTAAAATTGCCCCATACTGCGTTACAAATCTCGCTAAGGCATCTGCATTATCGTCGCTTTGTGCCTTGTCTGGAACAATTTTAGCGATCAGCAGTGCCTATTTGCGAATGTTCAACACGCCCTAGCCTTTGGTTGCTATTTTTATACGAATAAAGATATGGTACGGTAGCAAAAATTTCTACTAGAAAGACGGTTTGACACAAACATACTGAGCTGACATGAAGATTTTAATTAGTAATGATGATGGGGTGTATGCGCCAGGATTATTGGCACTGTCTCAAGCACTATCGACCATCGGTGAGGTCGTGGTAGTCGCACCAAACGAGGAGCAGAGTGGCTATGCTAGTGCATTGAGTGTATCAAAGCCATTGCATACGCATCAATTGCCATCGGGATTTATAGCGGTTAATGGTTCACCAGCTGATTGCGTTCATTTGGCGCTGCATGAGCTATACCGTGACGTGGATTTTGACTGTGTCATTACAGGTATCAATTCAGGTGCAAACTTAGGACAGGACGTGATGTTTTCTGGTACCTTTGGCGCGGCATTGACCGCGCAGTTATTGGGCATACCTGCTATTGCCACGTCTTTGGTAGGTGGCGGCGTAAAAAATGGTGGACAAGAATCAGCCAGTGATTATCAAGTGGTGGCAAATGAAATTGTCAAATTGCTCACTGATACCTCGATTTTAGAGTTTCTCAAAAGTTTGCCCTATCATGTATTAAACGTTAATATTCCTGATGTGGATAGCAGCAGTGATATCAAAGGGCGAAAGGTTACCTCGTTGGGACACAAGCAGATCGCCCGGCCCGTGCGTCATATGATTGACCCGCGCGGCCGAGATGCGTACTGGCTGTCTCTACGAAAATGTAAAAACAGCAAGCACAAAAATGAGCGACCCTTAGACAGTTCAGCTAAATCAACCAATCAAAAAAATGTTGTATTAACATCGGGCATGACGGATGATCAAGCAGTGGCGGGAGGATACATCAGTTTGTCGCCAGTACGTCTACACCATACCCCAGCGGGGGCATTGGATAAGCTTTTGGCACTAGATTTATAAGTTCGATAGGATATGATTATCAATGACATAGGTGATAGTCACTATATCGCCTGCTGTACGAGTGATATAAATCATCTGCTAGATCGCTAATTGTAGTAACAATATCTGGAGGCTTTTGAGTGATATCAAGCGCTTTTGGATGATAAAACAATAGATAAGCAACACAAAGAACAGGAACCTTGTATGAAAAGAATCATGACCGGATCGCACCTTGCTAAGGCGGCGTTGATTGGCACTATGGCAGTTGCTACCTTGTCTGTAGTCGGCTGTGCAACCAAGCCTACTTATCAATCACCAAACCAAGCAGGTCCTAAGATTATTACCAACGCACAAGGCGTCCCTAACTACCATCGCGTACAGCGTGGCGATACGGTCAGCCAAATTGCGGCGCGCTATCGTCTTAACTATCGTCAGATTGGCGCACTAAATAATCTGGACAGTAAATATACGATTTATAGTGGGCAATGGCTCAAACTATGGCAGGGCGGTGCAGCGACCACAGCGAGTAACAACAGCTATAGCAGACCAGCACAGTCGCAACCAACTTATACCCCACCTGTAACCCAGTCTCGAACGCCAGCATACGAGGCAACGGCCAATTCGACCTCTGGTTATGATTATCCTACTCGCAATCCAGTGACGCGTAACATTGATCCAGCGGCGGGCAATATGGGCATGTGGTTTGCTGGTAATGTCGGTGATCCAGTACTTGCTAGCCAATCAGGAACGGTGCTTTACTCAGGCAACGGTCTACCAGAATATGGCAACTTGATTATGATCCGCCATAGTGATGATTACATCACGGCCTACGCACACAATAGCCAATTGCTGGTAAAAGAAGGGGATATGGTACAGCGTGGCCAGCGTATCGCGACGATGGGTAGCAGTGGTCAGACCAATCAAGTGGGGCTGGAGTTCCAAGTTCGCTTAAATGGCAATCCGATTGATCCACGTACGGTACTTGGGCGTTAGTATTGAGCCATGTCGCTGATGGCTGGGCGGCTTTGGTCCATTTTATTTATTTATGTTTGAGATTTTTTATGAGATTAAAAAAACAATACTTCACTCTTATGCCGGCATTAGTGATGGTCGGGTGTACAAGTCAGCAAGCCATGCAAAAAAAGCCTGTGCGTCAAGGTGGCGTTGAGATTACTCAAACCCAAACCGTGCAGGTCAAGCCAACACCAGCGCCAGTTATTAAGCCGCAGCCCGCCCCAAAGCCAAGCTATAGCAGTTTTTCTGATTGGAAGTCAGACTTTTCTATGCGTGCAATATCTTCAGGCTATGATGCGGGAGTCATTCGCCGATTACTCGATTCCGCTTATCTGAATCAGCAAGTGATCTCATTGGATTCAGGACAGCCTGAGTTTTCTAAGATGCCATGGGAGTATGTGGACTCCGCTGTCTCTAGTGGGCGTGTGAGCGTAGGTAAGCGCAAGTTTGCAGAGCAGCGTGCGTTTTTGTCTCAATTAGAGTCGCAGTATGGCGTTGATGCAGAGGTGATCGCAGCGATATGGGGTATGGAGTCGTCATATGGCGCGGTCACAGGTAACAGTGATTTGCCAAGTTCGCTTGCCAGTCTCGCCTACGATGGTCGTCGTCAAGAATTTGCAGAAGCTCAGCTATTATCCTTAGCGACGCTACTCCAGCGTGGCGACGTATCATGGTCGCAATTAGATGGTTCTTGGGCAGGCGGCATGGGACAAACGCAGTTTATTCCTGAGACTTGGCTCAAGCAAGGCGTTGATGGTGATGGCAACGGTCACCGTAACCCTTGGGCCACAGGTGATGCACTCGCCTCTACTGCCAACTATCTGAGCAACTCAGGCTGGGTGCGCGGTCTAGCACCTTTTTATGAGGCGACTGTACCTGCTTCGTTTGATTATTCACTGATGGGGAGTAAGCAACCTGCAGCCAGATGGGCGGCGATGGGTGTCGATACGATAGATGACGTCTATTTAGATGCCAATACTCAGATGGAGCTTTGGTTGCCAGCGGGTAAAGATGGTCCCGTATTGCTGCTAAGCCCAAACTTTGATGTTATCAAGGTTTACAATAACTCGTCGAGTTATGCGCTAGGGGTGAGCCTATTGGGCAAAACGATTGATGGACAAAGTGGTCTGCGAAAATCATGGCCCCGCTATGAGCGTCCGTTATCAACCACGCAAGTGACCAACTTACAGCGCCGTCTGACGAGCATGGGTTACGATACCAAAGGGGCTGATGGTATCGTGGGCACCAACACGCGCATGGCATTTCAGCGCTGGCAAGCAGATAATGGGCAAACGCCAGATGGGTTTATCACTCAAAATAGCGCCTCTTCATTGGCTGGCTGGTGAGGTAAGCTGACGGTATTTATACACCGTATGAAGGTCACGATTCATAAACGCTTTTAGCTATTATAAATCAGTCATTAATCATCAATTAAGCATGTTACCTTGCTCTACAAAAAGCACCTTGCCAAGGTGCTTTTTTTGCCTCAGGCTATGTCTGATTTTGCTGAAATTTATTGAATGGATAAATATTGTGATAATCATCAAATATTTGAGTTGGCTTGATCTCGCAATCTTCAAAACTTATCAGAACAAGGTTAATACAACAAAATCGACACTGTGAATGATAGACTCTAAGGACAGCTTTTAATAATAAAGATTCAATCACAAATAATGAGAACGATCAAAAGAGCATACCTTTATGATTACTATGGAAGAATTACAAGCGGCAATAAAGCTGCGTATCAATGATTATAATGATATGGATTTTCCGCTGCACAAAAGAGCCGTCAATATCTGTGATCTATTAGACAGCCGTAACCACATACTCGCGCAAGATATTGCATCACCTTTTGATGTGCCAAGACAGAATCTATCTGCTATGGATGGTTATGCCATTGCAAAAGGAAGTGAGCTGTCAGAAGGCAAGACGATTGAAATCATTGGTGAGTCTCAAGCAGGCAGTGCCTATGCTGGTGAGACAAAAGCAGGGCAGGGTGTGCGTATTTTTACTGGCGCGGTCGTCCCTGACTGTTGTGATACAATCATCATGCAAGAAAATACCAACTTTGCTGATATCAAAGCGACCATTGATAAGACTCAGCCGTACAGCATCACTCTCACGCAAACGGCCGAAACCAACGATAATATCCGTGCGCAAGGCGAAGAGGTTGAGTCTGGCGAAGCTGTGCTAAAGATAGGAAAACGAATTAATCCCGCCGATATCAGCTTGCTGGCAAATTTAGGCATCAGCGAAGTGAGCGTGTTTCAACCACTCGTCGTCGGTGTGCTCGCGACAGGCGATGAGCTCGTCGCTATTGGCGATGAGCTGGAACATCTAGCCCAAATATATAATTCAAACACCCCAACGCTCAAAAGCTTACTGTCTGGTTTACCTATAATCATTCGTGACTATGGCATCATTCCTGATGATTTGGATAAGACGACAGCTGCGGTCAACGAAGCCATGCAAGACTGTGATGTGCTCATATCGACAGCAGGCGTCTCAGTCGGCGATTATGATTTTCTGACGAGGGTGATCGAAACGCTTGGGCAAATCAACCACTATAAAGTGGCGATGAAACCTGGTAAGCCTTTCGTATTTGGCGAGTTAAATAAAAATCTCGATAAGCCCGTATTGTATTTTGGTCTACCGGGTAATCCGCTCTCCACAGTTGTGGGCGCGCTACAGTTTGTGATACCCGCATTATGGCAAATGTCAGGTGCGAGTGTGTCCGAGCAGCCGATGCCGCTAACGATCAACGCTAAACTCACAAATGACATCAAAAAGTTCCCTGGCCGCAAAGACTTTCAGCGCGGCGTATTGTCACAAGATAAGGCGGGTCATTACCAAGTTGAATGCTTTTCAAGTCAACAATCACACAGAATAAAACAGCTGAGCCGCGCCAATTGCTTTATTGTATTAGACAAAGACAGTGGCAACGTAGTATCTGGTGGTGAGGTTACCGTACAGCCGTTTCCTTGGTTGCATCGCTAATTCACCGTTTGCCAATCTGCTATAAAATGATGGAACTAAATTAAAAAGCAATCTAGCAATGGGATGCTAAACACGAATAATAAAGTAACGCTTATGGCAAGCAATACTGATGGCAGTAATATATGAATGACAACAATATCAAAATAGACAGCCCAAAACTGTATTCTCCTGCGTCAGCACCTGTGCTGTCTGACAGCTATATACCGTCTAATTTAGTGATGCCGATTGATCAGGCAACCCAAATCCATCAGCCCTTAACGGATGGGTTTGCACGGCGTCTGACATATCTGCGTCTATCTATTACGGATTTTTGTAATTTTCGCTGTGAGTACTGCTTGCCAAATGGTTATCAGGGCAAACGTCCTGACGATGAGTTGAGCGTTTCTGAAATTGCGACATTGGTGCACGGCTTTGCCCAAGTAGGTACCAAAAAAGTGAGAATTACAGGCGGTGAGCCATCTATTCGCCGTGATGTTGTCGAGATTATCGAAACGATCAAGCAAACGGACGGTATTGAAACAGTAGCGATGACCAGCAATGCTTATAAGTTGGGTAAACGCTTAGCCAGCTGGCAAGCGGCTGGACTTGATCAGCTCAATATCAGTATGGACAGTTTTGATGCGGCCACTTTTCACAAAATGACAGGTTTTGATACTTTACCGCAGATACTGGCAGATATGGATACCTTGCTAGAAACGACGGATATCAAACTTAAAATAAATAGCGTCTTGATGGCAGAGACTGCCTTTGAAAACCTGATCGCCGCGATCGACTACGTCAAAGACAGGCAAGTAACGTATCGTTTTATTGAGTTTATGCAGACCAGTGACAATAGCGACTTGTTTTTTGCCCAACATGCTCAGTCTGATATCATCACGGATTATTTGTTAGACCATGGTTGGCAGCCACACGAGCGTGGCAGTGCCGATGGTCCAGCGGTCGAGTACAGTCACCCTGATTATGTCGGCCGTGTTGGTATGATTGCCCCTTATGCGGCGCACTTTTGTGATACTTGTAACCGCTTGCGAGTCAGTAGTCAGGGCAAGGTGCATCTGTGCTTATTTGACCAAGGTAATTACGATATTCGTCCATACTTACAACAAAACGATATCCAAGGACTGGTAAACACTTTACATAGCTTTATGCCGATTAAGCCTGAGCATCATCATCTGCATGACTCGAACAGTGGTATCATGCACAATCTCTCGATAATCGGTGGTTAAGGCATTCTGAGTCTCTAATTCTGATGATAACTGATGCTGTTTTTGCTATCGCTTTTCCGACATAAGCTTTTTTTAATACATTTATAAAATTATATCTATAAAGGATCTTTTATGAGTAAGCCTGCTGCACCGTTTACCCCTCTTAATATTGCGGTATTGACTGTTTCTGATAGCCGTACGCTGGCAGAAGACACGTCAGGTCAATATCTAGCCGATAGCTTGACCGAGGCTGGACATCATTTGGCAGACCGTCAGCTGATCACTGATGATATCTATCAGATTAGAGCGGTCATTAGTGGCTGGATTGCCAGTCCAGACGTGCACGCGGTCATCACAACAGGTGGTACAGGGTTCTTTATTAGAGATAGCATGCCAGAAGCTGTCAGCGTACTATTTGATAAGTCGATTGATGGTTTTGGTGAGATGTTCCGTTTGATCTCAAAAGACGAGATTGGTATGTCTACGGTGCAGTCGCGGGCAGTGGCTGGTATGGCCAATGGTACCGGTATCTTTTGTCTACCAGGTTCATCGGGCGCGTGCCGTACAGGGTGGGAAAATATCCTAAAAGAGCAGTTTGATAGCCGTACTCGTCCGTGTAACTTTGTGCCGCATTTTTTGGCACAAAACCCCAGTCATGACTGATTTATAAATAATTGATGATAAATAATTAGGGCGTGTTGAACATTCGACCATGGCACTGACAGCGACTATTTTTTAGGCGATTCGATGTTAAAAATAATAAGTTTAGTCATTCTATCATTCTAAGCGCTTATTTTTAACGATGAAGCGGCAAAAAAGAGTCCTGTCCCTGCGGGCTAATGCTAAAATTGCCCCATACTGCGTTACCAATCTCGCTAAGGCATCTGCATTATCATCGCTTTGTGCCTTGTCTGGAACAATTTTAGCGATCAGCAGTGCCTATTTGCGAATGTTCAACACGCCCTAAGCCATAACGGCTATTTAACCAAAAATGACAGGCAATGGCATAATGATGGGTTGCTCAAATAGTTCGGACAACTTGGTAGGTATAGTTATTTTAGCTGGCGGAGCATCCAAACGTATGGGAACACCAAAGGCGACGCTCACTCTGCCGACAGGTGAGCAGCTGCTAAATTATCATGTTCGTCATGCCAGCGAGTTGCAAGTTCCTATTTTGATTGCGGATAATGGGCTAGGCTTTTATGTTGATTCAGATGCTACTTTGGACAAACCCAGTTCGCCCGTTATGCCTATTGCTGACTACGTTTCTGATTTTGACGCGGATAATAATGAGCAGATTCGTACAGGCGGTGCGTTGGTTGCTATCGAATCAGCATTGCAAACATTGACTGGCTCGAATAATCTGTTTACAACTAACAATCAGCGTGCATCGTGGCTACTGGTGATGAGTTGTGACAGCTTAATATCCGCCACTGATCTATGGCAGAAATTGCAACAAGCGATTAATACAGCGGCTAATAAGCGCGTCATTTGCTTAAAAGATGCCAGTCATTTATATCCGTTACTAGGGCTGTATCATTTAGCTATTGAACCCGATTTGAAAGCTTATATTGATAGTGGTCAGCGCCGAGTCATGCCCTTTATTCAGCCGATGGTAAAAACCGTGCCATTTACTCAGGACTGGCAGCATTTGACCAATTTTAATACGCCTCAAGAGTTTGAACAGGCGTGTGCCGCGCTACCAACATAATAAAAATACTAATAAAGAGATTACTAAGAAAAGGCGATATCAATGAGTAACAGCGTTCAGACAAATCATCAATCTGCTTTATCACACTTAGATGGTAATGGTGACATCACGATGGTTGATGTCAGTGGCAAGACCGCAACGACGCGAGAAGCGAACGCGACTGGGCAAGTTCGTTTTCCGAGCGAGATTTATGCGCAGATCAAAGCGGCTGATGGGATGACCAAAAAAGGCAGCATTACGCAAACGGCACATATTGCCGGTATTATGGCTGCCAAACGCACGCATGATATGATACCGCTTTGTCATCCGCTGCCACTAGATAAGATCGGCCTCACCTTTGTGTATAATGATGCGCTGAGCAGTATCACCGTCAGCGCTGTAGTCAAAGTCACGCACAAAACAGGGGTTGAGATGGAAGCGCTAACCGCCGTGAGCGTTGCCTGCTTGACCATCTATGATATGACTAAAGCACTATCACATGACATCGTTATAAATGATATTCACCTGATTAAAAAAACAGGTGGCAAGTCAGACTATACTCATGCTTAGTGTGATAAAAAACCTAATCAATGACTAAAGATATATTGGATATCAAGCAAGGACGCTTGCAAAAAAAGGAGAAGTTTATGAGTGTTATTGAGACAAAAGCTGATATCGAATCAACGATGGATATCAATGTCATGTATTTCGCCAGTTTGGCAGATGAGGCTAACTGTCAGCAAGAGACTGTCAAACTACCCCAAGACACCTCATTGACTGAACTATATGAACAGCTTAGCCAAAAGCATCGTTTTAGCCGTCCGCAAGCAGAGCTACGGGTGGCAGTCAATGATTACTTCGCCAAATGGACAGATCAAATCAATGACGGCGATAGCGTAGTATTTATCACGCCAGTCGCTGGTGGTTAGGTATATATTTATAAGCGGCTATAGCGCCACAATTAGTGTAAATAGAGAAAAAAATGACAGATAATATCCATAACCATTCAATGACCATCAAACGTAGTACCGATGAAGCCTATCTTATTGCTGAGCGCGACGGTTTTGCGTTACTCGATATTGCAATTGACGAAAATAAGCTCAAAAGTACGTTAGACAATGACAGCTGCGGTGCGTTTGTTTGCTTTGAAGGGCGAGTGCGCAACCATAATAATGCCACGAGCGTTGATCGTCTTACGTATTACGGTTATGAAGACTTAGCAATCAACCAAGGCCGCGCCATTATAGAAGAAGCCAAAAAGCGCTTTGAGATCACTCACGCTATTGCCATACACCGCATCGGAGCGTTAGAGATTGGTGATGTGGCGGTGTGGGTGGGGGTAGTGTCAGCGCATCGCTATCCAGCATTTGATGCGTGTCGCTGGATACTAGATACTATCAAAGCCGACATTCCTGTGTGGAAGCAAGAATATTACGAAGATGCTTCATCTAAATGGCTCAGCAACAATGGGTAGGTCACTAGCTGCTATTAGTACCTCTGCGTGTTTGCTACTGGCATTAAATGCTTGTACAGCAGATAACAGTACGAATGCAGAATGGGCGACTGCTACAACTGAGCACCAAACACTACGTATCGCTGCGGCAGCCAACTTATCTGATGTCCTACCTAATATCATTGATAGCTATCAAACAGATAGCAATATGTCGAATCAAGGTAACTTAGATATCGAAGTCACTTACGCGTCTTCTGGCAAGCTATATGCTCAAATCAAGGCAGGAGCCCCTTATGATATATTCTTGTCTGCCAATCAAGAGTTTCCGGCAAAGCTGTCTGATGACAAGCGTGATAAATCTGTACAACCGTTTACCTATACTAGAGGTCAGCTTGCACTCTATAGTGTCACAAAACCTTTGAATGATTTTACGCCAGCATCGCTTCTTGACGCGTTTACAAGTGCTAGTTTCACAGATGATAGCAAGATTTCTATTGCCAATCCTGAACTTGCTCCTTATGGTGCATCTGCAAAAGCTTATCTACAATCACAAAAGCTATATGACAAATTAAGCGCTCAGAAGAATCTGATACAGGCAGAAAATATTGGTCAAGTATTTCAGTACGCCCATACAGGTAGCGTGGATTATGGGTTTGTGGCGCAGTCTCAACTCGTTGCGATAAAAGCCAAACCTGAGCAGTTTATTACTGTGCCAAAAGCATCCTATCCAGCCATCTTACAAGATGGTATCGTTATCAATAATACAGTCCTAGCAGCGGCGTTTACTGATTACTTGCGCTCGGATGCAGGACAACAGCACTTCGCGCAAGCAGGCTACCTGCCCATTCAGTAATCCGTTAGCCTAGACACGCTACCTATAAAACGAGCCGTGACATTATATGATCGACCAGTCTCTTATGTCAGATATGCTCAGTCCATTTTGGGTAAGTATTAAGCTCGCTTCTATCACGACCTTGTGCTTACTGTTGTTTGCAACTCCTATGGCTTATTGGCTTGCCAAGCCAAGTCAAAAGAAGGCAGTTGGGCGTTTCAAAATTCTGCTCATGGGCATCATTGCCATGCCTCTGGTGCTCCCGCCTACGGTTATTGGCTTTTATTTATTATTACTGCTAAGTCCAAGTATGGGTATCGGTCAATGGCTGATTGAGCACAATATTAGTCCGCTTATTTTTACCTTTGAAGGTCTAGTGGTTGGGTCTATTATTTACTCACTGCCTTTTTATATACAGCCAGTGTATGCACAGTTTTTGCGTATTCCGCAAAGTGTCACAGAAGTCGCGCATCTGTTAGAACCCAGTCGCCTGCGCCGCTTCGTCAAGGTAGCCTTACCGCAAGCGCGCGTGGGTATTATTTTGGGTAGTTTGATAAGTTTTGCTCATACCATTGGTGAGTTTGGTGTGGTGTTAATGATAGGGGGGAGTATCTCAGGTGAGACCAAGGTAGTGTCGATTGCGATATATGAGCAAGTTGAAGCGCTCAACTATGAGGCAGCGCATATGATGTCTGGTATTTTGATTATCATGGGCGTAGTAATGGTGGCGTTGATTGCTAGTGTGAGTCGCATGAGTCAGCGTCCATAGTACTAAAATACCTGCACGTCCGTTGAATGATTATAACTATTGCGAATACAAAATAGATGCTTATTGAGAGGTAGTTATATTAGAAAGAACATAGACAAAAAACACAAACACAAAAAAACCCCAAACAATGTAATGTTTGAGGCGAAACTTGCTTAGACTTTACAGTCTAAATTCGTTTTAAATATGGCGCAGCGGACGGGACTCGAACCCGCGACCCCCGGCGTGACAGGCTAGACCCACCATATTTCATTAAATTACTTTAATCTATGTCAACCTGTAAAGACTTATGTAGCAAGGGCTATAGAGATTATTATGTTAAGACGTTTAGCATACTTTAATACATTTTATACTGATTAATAAGCTTGTTTTGGTCACCTAATAAGTATAAATATTATACTTACATCAAGGTAAATTAAGTATAGTATTTATACTTATATTTAAGAGTTTTTCTCAATACTCTATCCTTGATGTAATTATCCTGTAAATACCCCATTCTTAACACAACATCATCGTAGAATTGTTAAGCCACCTGCCTGTACTCAGCAGGTGTCATATCATTAAGTGAATCATGGGGTCTTTCGTTGTTATAAACCTTGATCCAGTCTTCAGTCAGCATATTGACCTCGTTTAAATTGTTGAAAAGGTAG